>Ga0256837_1001763_pt1 | contig 14380 bp, 13 predicted proteins | sample 4562384metaG_FD_185976 | JGI IMG/M metagenome (GOLD analysis project Ga0256837, IMG submission 185976) | Hydrothermal vent microbial communities from Guaymas Basin, Mexico - 4561-384 | ecosystem: Environmental > Aquatic > Marine > Hydrothermal vents | place: Mexico: Guaymas Basin | collected... | reverse complement strand
AAGACCCAACACTTATAAATGATGAAAGATTTGCACCTGCTGGTGTGTTAGCTCCTAAGTCTAAAGCTGATTTTGCTTTTGTGCTACATTCTCTTAGCTATCTTTCTGCTAAAGGTCGTGCTGCGATAGTATGTTTTCCTGGGATTTTTTATCGTGGTGGTGCTGAACAAAAGATAAGAAAATATCTTGTAGATAACAACTATGTAGAGAGTATCATCTCACTAGCTCCTAATCTTTTTTATGGTACGACAATAGCAGTTAATATTTTAGTACTTTCTAAACATAAAACTGATAATAAAACACAATTTATAGATGCAAGTAAACTTTTTAAAACACAAACAAATACAAATGAACTTACACCTGCACATATAAATGAAATTATAAATTCTTTTGATACAAAAGAAGATATTGAATACTTTAGTAAATCAATAGATAATAATGAGATAGCTAAAAAAGATTATAATTTATCAGTTAATTCTTATGTAAAAGCTAAAGATACATATGAAGCAATAGATATAAGCAAACTTAGTGCTGAATTAAAAACTATTGTAGAAAATGTAAACAACTTACGAAGTCAAATAGATAGTATTATTTTTAAACATAAAGGTATGAATGATGTAAATTTTATGAAAAATTTACTTAATGGATGTGAAGTCCAATGGAAGAAATTAGGAGAAGTTACAGTAATCAAAAGAGGTCGTCGTGTTACAAAAAGTGAATTAAGTCCAGAAAAAAAATATCCTGTGTATAGTGGTGGTGTAACACCTATGGGATATTATGAAAAATTTAATCAAAATGAAAATACAATTACAATTGTTAAATATGGTACAGCTGGTTTTGTTAATTTTATCAAAGAAAAATTTTGGGCTAATGATGTTTGTTATTGTATAAATCCAAATGAAACATTATTAAATAATAAATATCTTTTTTATTACTTAAAATCTAAACAAGAATATATTCAATCATTAGCAACAGATGCTATTCCAGCACATTTACCCACGGATAATATATCTTTTTTATTAGTTCCAATCCCATCACCAAAAGTTCAAAGTGAAATTGTCAAGATACTTGACAATTTCACAGAGCTTACAGCAGAGCTTACAGCAGAGCTTAGATCTCGAAAAAATCAATATAGTTACTATCGTGATCAATTATTTAACTTTCCTAAACCTAAAGTAGAGGAATAAGATGGGAAAGACATTAGAAGAGATTGCAGGGCAACTACAAACTACAGATAAAAAAGTGCAACTTATCTATGCTTTTAATGGTGTAGGTAAAACACGGCTTTCACGAGAATTTAAAGAGCTAATTGAGACCAGTTCAAATAGTGAGAATGAGGATAATTCTGAAGATTCAGAGTTATCACAGAAAAATATACTTTATTATAGTGCCTTTACTGAGGATTTGTTTTATTGGGATAATGATTTAAGTGGAGATGAAGAGAGAAAGTTAAAAATTCACCCTAATGCTTTTACTAATTGGGTATTTGTCGAGCAAGGTCAAGAGCCAAATATAGTTGCAAATTTTCAACACTATACAAGTGATAAATTAACACCAAGTTTCAATACTAATTTTTCAGAAGTAAAATTTTCATTAGAGAGTGGTGATGATAATAATATTCATAATTTGAAAATATCAAAAGGTGAAGAAAGTAACTTTATATGGAGTATATTTTATAGTTTATTAAAAGAAATTATTGAAGTTTTAGAAGAAGAAGGTAATAATACTTTCGACAATATAAAATATGTATTTATAGATGATCCTGTAAGTTCACTTGATGATAACCATTTAATTGAATTGGCAGTTGATGTTGCTAATTTAATTAAATCTAGTCAATCTGAATTAAAATTTATTATCACGACACACAATCCACTATTTTATAATGTTCTATCTAATGAATTTAATAATAAATTATGCAAGGATCCTGAAGCTGAAATAAAGGAATGGATTTATAAACCTAAAGAATCACAAAAATATCGTTTAATAAAACAAAATGATGGTACATTTATACTATCTGAGCTTGGTAATAATATACCTTTTTCGTATCATCTATTTTTACTTTCTGAGATTAGAGAGGCTATAAATAACGAGCAAATAAAAAAATATCATTTTAGTTTTCTTAGAAATATACTTGAAAAAACAGCAACTTTTTTGGGATATAAAGGTTGGATAGGACTTCTTCCTAAAGATAGTAATGGACACCCTGACTCCTTTGCCAATAGAATTCTTAATCTTTCTAGTCATTCAGCACATGCAGGTGAAGAAACAGGAGAAATTGAAGAAAATGATAAAGAAAAATTAACTGAACTTGTTGATTTTTTAAGTAGTGAATATAAATTTTGGCAAGAGGTAGAACAAAATGAGTCATAAAACTAAACCTGTAGTAGAATCAAATAACTTTATCATACTTGATAAATATACAAAAATAGAACAAGAGATTACTGGCTATCAAACTGAAGCAGACTTAGAGAAAGAACTTATCCAAGATTTACAAAACCAAGGTTACGAGTATATCGATGTAAATACACCTGAGAAGATGTTATCTAATGTAAGAGTACAATTACAAACTTTAAATGATATGCAATTTTCAGATGCTGAGTGGGTAAGATTTGTTGAGGAGTATTTAGACAAGCCTAGTGATAATAGTATCGATAAAACTCGTAAAGTACACGATGACTATATCTATGATTTTGTTTTTGATGATGGACATATTCAAAATATTTACCTATTTAAAAAAGACAATATCACACGAAATAAGCTACAAGTGATAAAACAGTTTGAACAAAAAGGCTCATCGGCTAATCGTTATGATGTGACTATACTTGTAAATGGTTTGCCTTTAGTTCAAATAGAGCTAAAAAAAAGAGGTGTAGCTATAAGAGAAGCTTTTAACCAGATACACCGTTACTCTAAAGAGAGTTTTAACACAGATAGATCACTATACAAATATCTTCAACTCTTTGTTATTTCAAATGGTACAGATAGTCGTTATTTTGCTAATACTACTAAAAGAGATAAAAATAGTTTTGATTTTACGATGAACTGGGCAAAGTCTGATAACTCTCTCATCAAAGATTTAAAAGATTTTACTGCTACATTTTTTCAAAAAAATACTTTATTAAATGTACTTCTGCACTATTGTGTATTTGATGTGAGTGATACTCTGCTTGTGATGAGACCTTATCAGATAGCAGCAACTGAGAGAATACTTTGGAAGATAAAAAGTTCTTATGAGGTAAAAAATTATAGTACATTAGAAAGTGGTGGTTATATATGGCATACTACTGGTAGTGGTAAAACACTAACAAGTTTTAAAGCCGCACGATTAGCTACTGAACTTGATTTTGTGGAGAAAGTATTTTTTGTTGTAGATAGAAAAGATTTAGATTATCAAACTATGAAAGAGTATCAGCGATTTTCACCAGATAGTGTAAATGGTTCTGAAAGCACAGCAGGACTAAAACAAAATATAGAAAAAGATGACAATAAAATCATAGTTACAACCATACAAAAATTAAACAACTTAATGAAAAGTGAGGAAGATTTAGCAATTTATTCTAAACAAGTGGTTTTTATATTTGATGAGGCACACCGTAGCCAGTTTGGTAAGGCACAAGAAAATCTTAAAAAGAAGTTTAAAAAGTATTATCAGTTTGGTTTTACTGGTACTCCAATTTTTCCTGAGAATGCTTTAGGTTCAGAAACGACTGCTAGTGTATTTGGCAAAGAGTTGCACTCTTATGTTATCACTGATGCAATAAGAGATGAAAAAGTACTAAAATTTAAAGTAGATTATAATGATGTACGACCACAGTTTAAAGAGCTAGAGAGTGAAAGTGATGAGCAAAAACTTTCAGCACTTGAAAATAAAAAAGCACTATTACACCCACATAGAATAGATGAAATATCTCAATATATTTTAAATAACTTCAAACAAAAAACACATAGATTACAAACTGGTGGTAAAGGTTTTAATGCTATGTTCGCAGTTAGTAGTGTAGATGCTGCAAAGTTATATTATGAATCTATAAATAAGTTACAGAAGCAGAGTCAAAGACCATTAAAAATTGCTACTATATTTTCATTTGCTGCTAATGAGGAGCAAAATGCTAAAGGGGAAATAGAAGATGAAAGCTTTGAGCTAACTGCTATGGATAGTAGTGCCAAAGAGTTTTTAAGTAGTGCTATAAAAGACTATAATACAATGTTTAAAACTAATTATAGTGTAGAGAGTAAATCATTTCAAAACTATTATCGTGATTTGGCTAAGAGAGTAAAAAATCAAGAAGTTGATCTTCTTATAGTAGTAGGTATGTTTTTAACAGGATTTGATGCACCTACACTTAATACTCTTTTTGTAGATAAAAACTTACGATACCACGGACTTATACAAGCTTATTCAAGAACAAATCGTATCTTTGATGCTACTAAAACATTTGGAAATATTGTAACCTTTAGAGATTTAGAAAAAGCAACAATAGATGCAATTACACTTTTTGGAGATAAAAATACTAAAAATGTAGTTTTAGAAAAAAGCTACGAAGAGTATATGCAAGGCTTTAGTGATACACAAACAGGAGAAGCAAGAAGAGGATATATAGATGTTGTTAAAGAGTTGGAACAAAGATTTCCTAATCCTGATGAGATAGTAAAAGAAAAAGATAAAAAAGAGTTTGCTAAACTTTTTGGAGAATACTTAAAAGTTGAAAATCTTTTACAAAATTATGATGAGTTTGCAAGTTTAAAAGAGTTTCAAAATATAGATATAAATGATGATAAAGCTTTAGAAGAGTTTAAAACTAAACATTATCTAAATGATGAGGATTTAGAAGCTCTCAAAGATATAAAAATACCAAATGAGAGAACTATACAAGATTATCGCTCAACTTATAATGATATTCGTGATTGGATTCGTCAACAAAAAAATGGCGAAGAGCCAGAGAGTTCTAACATTGATTGGGATGATGTAGTTTTTGAAGTGGATTTACTTAAATCACAAGAGATTAACCTAGATTATATCTTAGAGCTTATTTTTGAACACAATAAAAAAGCAAAAGATAAAGCAACATTAGTTGAAGAAGCTCGTCGTTTAATTCGTGCAAGTTTAGGTAATCGTGCTAAAGAGAGTTTAGTAGTTGATTTTATCAACCAAACAAATTTAGATGAAATTCTTGATAAGCCAAGTATATTAGATGCTTTTTATAAATTTGCACAAGTTGAACAACAAAAAGAAGTAGATGAGTTGATTGAAGATGAAAATCTAAATGATGAAGCAGCTAAAAGATATATTTTAGCATCATTAAAAAAAGAATATGCTAGTCAAAATGGTACAGCTCTTAATGAGATTTTACCAAAGATGAGTCCACTTAATCCACAATACTTAACTAAAAAACAAACTGTTTTTCAAAAAATTGCTATGTTAGTTGAAAAGTTTAAAGGTGTTGGAGGAGAGATTTTTAATGGATAAAAAATTAACTCCTGTAGATATAGATATTTTAAATAATATTTTTAATCAAGGTGGTTATGTATTAGATTTTACAAATGCAACATTTACTAGCTTTTTTAAATATTTTAACATTGATATTTATAGTAATAAATATGATTATTATGGAGATTCAAAAGGCAAAAGGTTTAGAAGATTTTTAGAAGTTGAAAATATAGAAGTAATCAAAAAGGTTTTACAAGAGTTGGTTAAAAAACTTGATGATGAACAACAAAAAAATCAAGTATTGTCAATAATAGGGATAAAAGAGACAAACTCTTTTGAAGAGAAAAATTTAGATATTAAAAATGATATAAAATCTATTCAAAACAAAGTATATAAATATGCTCCAATTGACATAATAATATCAAATAGACTTGAAGAACTTTTAAAATCTTATGAAGCTGAAAATTATTTTTCTGTTATGGTTCTAAGTGGTAGTATATTAGAAGGAATTTTATTAAGTGTAGCATCAAAAAATCCAAAAAATTTTAATACTGCAAAAACTTCACCTAAACAAGATGGTAAAGTAAAACATTTTGACAAATGGACTTTAAATGATTTTATCAATGTAGCTTATGAGATTAAATTTTTAGATATTGTTTCACAAAAATATACACACTTTTTAAGAGAATTTAGAAATTTTATTCATCCATTTGAAGCATATTCAAAACAACATTTTAATTTTGATAAAAAAAGTGCCGAGATAGCAATAAAAGTTTTAATTAAATCAATTGATGATTTAGATAAACAAATTTAAAAGGTAAGATAATGGCAATACATAATACAAAAGTAACTTTTAAGACTATTAAAAATGATATAAAAAACTCTGATTCAGCTATAAGGGAAGCTGTTGCCAATGCTATAGATGCGAATAGTAAAAATGTATATCTTTATATTTATAAAGAACATGATAAAGGTTCTTTAATAAGCATGGAATACTTTTGCCTTGATATAGCTGATGATGGAGAGGGAATACCAACTACACAACAAGAGTTTGAAGATGTATTTTGCCAATATAAAGTTTCAACAAAAAAAGAAAAAACAAACTATGGTAGAAAAGGTAAAGGAAGATATACCTATTTAACACTAACTAGTTCACCTGATAATATTGCGATATATACAAAACAAAATCGTAAAACATATAAAATAAATTTTGAATGTAAAGATAATGAAAATATTAAAATTTACAATGAAGAGTTTAAGCAAACTATTAATACAAAAATTAAACAAAAATATACTATTCTTATCCAATTTAAAAATATATCAAAAGAACAATTTAATATACAAGAAAATGATTTGGAGAACTATATAGATGATATAAAAAATGAGCTTATTTCATTTTTTGCAGATAGAATTGCCTCAAAAAGTATTAAAGTTTATATAAATGATAATCTATTAAAAATAAATGATTACTTAGAAAAACCTATTATTACAAAAGATATAAAGGTAGAAGCAGAAGATTTAGCACTTGATTTTAAAGTAGACTTTTATATATGGAATGAAAAAGTTAAATTAAAATCAGATAGACAAAAACATATTTTATTTTTTGATGATAACAACTCATTAAAAGGAATTGCTCCTTCTGGTAAAAATAAACTAGCTTTTTCTACTTTTAAACAAAATCATTCTATTATTGTAAAATCAAAATATCTAAATGATATAAATTTTATAGAGAATAGTGATGATTATTTAAATATATTAACAGATAAAATTATAAAAGAATTAAGAGAATCTATTGCTTTACACTTAGAACATATTTTATTTGCAATTTATAAAGACAATATAGATAAAGTATCTGATGAATATATTAAATTTTTAAAATTAAGTCAAAATGAAATCACAACTAAAGCATATCATGCAATAATGCTTCCTTTCATAGAAAAATTTGGAAATAAAACTCTACATAATGATATAAAATCAATAATAGTAAAGCTAATAGATACACTTATAAAAGAAGCTCCAGAAAGTTATATTAACAATATAAAAACAATATTAAAACTATCTGATAACGAGAGTGAAAAACTAAGATATATTGAAGAAAATTATGGAATTATCAGAGCTATTTCTGAAAAAGAAAAATATATTAAAAGAATTGATTTCCTTCAAATATTTTCAGAATTAGTAAATGGTAAAAAACGATCTGCTGTTAAAGAAAGAAGTGAATTGCATCATGTAGTGGATAAAAATTTATGGATGTTTGGTGAAGATTTTGAAGATATAGACTATAAACATATTGCCAGTGATGTATCTTTAAAAACAATTTTAGAAGATGAAAAATTTTATCAATTTGATTCGGAAAAGTTAGCAGAAATAATCAATGAGCATAATTTAAAAAAAGTTCCAGATATTTATATACCTATTGAAAAGAACAATATATATTACATTATAGAACTTAAAAAACCTAATGTATCTATTAGCTCAAATATCATTAGTGAGGTCTTTAAAAAATATGTTAAAACATTAAAAGAGATAAATAATAAATATAATACTCAAAACAAGAAAAAGATATATGGTATTGCTATATCTAATAAAAAAAATCAAGATGTTTATTCTATGGGTAATCTTGAAAATGAAGGAATAACAATTATACCAAAAACTTGGGATGAATTGATTCTTGAAACTAAAGAACGCTACAATCAAAAAATAGATATTTTAGAACAGAAAATAAAACATAGCAAATGGAAAGATTTAGAAAATTTTGTATTAGAACATAAAGAGGCTTAGAAATGGATTTTGCTATATGTACACTAGATAACAGTATTTGTAATGCTAATAGTTTCTCAAAATTATCAAATAGTGAAATAAGTCAAAAAAGAAAACATTTAATTTGTAAAAACTGTAAAGCAAAAGCTTATTTTAAAAAAAGATCAAAAAGTGGTCAAGCTGCTTGTTTTGGTGCAAGACCTCATAATAATAGTTGCTCTTTAGGTACAGAAGAAAGTGAAACTTGTTTAGGAACATTAAACAGTAATGAAAAAGAATTGATAAACTTGGGTAGTTTAATCAATGTAGATTTTGATTTTAATACTACAAAATTTACTCATATTGATACAAGTAATGAAGATATTAATTCTAAGAATAATGCTTCCAAACATTCTTCTGCTAATGGTATAAAAACTGCAACATCAAAAAGAAAATTAAAATCACTTCTAAATATACTTCTAAATGATCCTAATTTCTCAAAATCAAATCAAAAAATTGATATAGGATACAAATATCCTTATAATGCAAGTACTATTTTTAGAAAATTTGAAGAGATAGTAAATTCAGATATAGATAAAGTTAGAGGTGTTTATGGACAAATCTTTGATGTAAACATCTTTAATAATAGTATTTGGATTAATTCAGGTGGCTACGACGATTGTAGTATAATAATTGAAAATAATTTACAAGAAGATTTTTATAGAATATTCCCTAAATATAAAGATTTAGAAGAATTAAATGGTGTATATATTTTATGCTTTGGCAAAATATTAAAATCACAAAAAAATAAATTTTATATTAAACTTAATGATATTTCAGAAATTACTTTTAAATAATTATCTAAAAACTTTATCAAAAATATTTAAAGGTACTTTGTTCATTTTAATATTGCATTTAGGACAATAAGTATTAATATCTATAATATCAAGTACATCACTTTTTAGTTTAACGATTTTTAAATATCCACATTTATTGCATTTAAGTTTAAAGGGTTGAGGAGCTATCATTTTGAAACTTTTTAGATATTTGAAATATAACAAATAGCAAAAAAACACTAAGTAGAATCATTGATTTTATAGTAGATGGTAATACAAAAAAACCAACTACTAATATTATAATACCTACTGATTTAGGTATATTGTTATTTATCATTGAAATATAGATAATATAAATTATAGATATGACTACAAGTGATTCTATAAATATAATCATTTGGCTATGATTTTTTTACATGACCACAAGATTTACAAACTATATAATTTGGAGCAAATAAATTTTCAGCTAAATCTATAATTTTATTTACAAGTGATAAATCTACACCTACAAAATTTGAAGTATTTTTAATCTCTAATTTAGACATTATTTCAGCTTCTTTTTTTCCACAACTCTCACATTTTATTTTCATGGTTATAAGCCTCTTTTATTTGCTTCTTCTCTTGCATACTTGTTATTTGGGTTTTTACTCAATAACTCTCTTAATTCACTATCACTTGCTTTTTGTGCAACTCTTTTACTTGCCTCATCCACTTGACTTACAGCTTTACCTGCTACATCTTTCATTTTATCAAAAAATCCCATAATTTTTTCCTTCTCTTTGTTTTATGTTCTATAGAACATTTATTAAAAATTGTATCTAAAGTAAACTTAAAAAATACCTATAGAACATAAAGGAATAAGGATGGAAGATACTGAAATAACTCAAGAGGAACTTAATGAATTTTACAAAAGAGTTGGACAAAATGTTAAAGAGCAAAGAAAAAAATATAACATAACTCAAATGCAACTAGCTTTAGCCATCAGCCATAATTCAGTAGGACATGTTGCAAAAGCAGAGTTAAATAAGTTCAATAAACATTTTAGTCTTCAACATTTATACAAAATTGCAAAAGTGTTAAAAATCGATATATGTGAATTAATAAAATAATTATATTTATTATAAAGGATTATAAAATATGAAAGATAAATATTATATAACTAATAAATCTATAATAGTACATCAAACTCATAAAAATAATTGTACTCTTTATGATGTATTGGGTAATACAATTCAAACAACAATGGATAAATTAGAAAAAGATTTTAATCTAATTATAACTTTTCAAATCAAGATTACAGAACCATTAAATATTTCAAAATTAAGCACTATATTGACACAATTTAGCAAATCTTTATTCATGATGTATGATGAAAAAAGTAGTTATGCAATATTACTGGACAATATGATAAAAGATATTCAATTTATAGAGTTGTTGTCATATCAATATTTTATAGAAGAGAAAATCGATAAAAAACATGAATCTTATTTTGAGTTTATGTCAAACATACATTTTACTAAAGAAGATGGGAAAATATCTGCAGATGAATTTAAGAATATATTAGATGATTTTAAAGATAAAGTATCTTTAAATACATTAAATGGTCTTTTATTTTATACTCATCTTCAGATTGTATTTCAGTTTGTTAAAAATGAAATGGAACATGCAGAATATAGACTTAAAGAGACAAGTTCATTAATGTTTAATTTACTCTATAATAAAAAAGATGAACTAGAAATTAACATTGATAAAAAAGCACATTCACAAGATGTAGATGCGATAGGTTATGCTATAGAAGATACTATAAAAGCTATGGTATCCGCACTAGATGGAATGAGTAAATTATTAAACTTATTTAAAAGTATTAAAAATAGACCTAAAAAAGTTCATGTCCCTAATGTTCTTCATGAAAAACTAACAAATTATAGAGGATTTAAAAATAACAACCCATATATAAATCCTTTAGAAGAAAAATATAAAGAACTAAAATTAATTATTTCATTACGCAATGATATAACACACAATAAATCGTTTCATGCAATAAGACAAACCACATTTATTGGTCAAAAAACACCATCAGTAAATAATTATAATTTAGCATATACTGATGTTTTAATGTGGGACTATAAAAAAAACAACTACTTTAAAACAAGTTATGAATTTTCAAATTTTTATACGGAAGAGAATAATATAGTTCCATTTTTACATAACTCTTTTAAAAAGGTATACGAAATCTTTACTGATAGCATAAAAATCATGAAACATGATATTATTTATTTATGTAAAAGTAATTCAAAATTAGATACATCAAATTTAGCTACTGAATTTACATATCAAGAGTTTATATCTGATAGTAACAAATTTAATGTTAGCCATGTATTGATTTTAGATAGTTTAAATAAACAAAAATTTAACTATAGTGATATAAGTTAACCTTTATAAGAATTCAAATTATCCACTAATTTTTTCTTTTTGCTATTTATTGGATAAGAATTATTTACAATATTATCTTCTTGTATAAAAGTTAGTGTTGGTATATTTTTTAAGCTATTCTTTCCTTCTAAGTATTTTTTACAGCTTTAATAGGTATATTAGATACAAGCTATTTTGTGATGTTAAATTTTATATAAAATTATAATAAATCTAATTTAAAGTTAAATATTTACAATATTATGTCAAAATACATTATTAAAATAGTTTTGGAGAGTGATTATGCTAATTGACTTTAAAGTAAAGAATTATCGTTCTATCAAAGATGAACAAGATTTGAGTATGTTAAGTACTAAACAAAAAGAACATATTGATACTCACACTTTTAAGTCAGATTCTGCTACAAAAATAAGTTTGTTAAAAACAGCTGCCATTTATGGTGCAAATGCAGCAGGTAAGTCAAACTTCATAAAAGCTCTTAAAACTATGCAAGAGATAGTAATTAACTCTATGTCAACATATCAAAGGGGACACCTACTTCCAGTTAAGCCGTTTTTATTCGATATTAAAACAAAAGATGAACCTACTGAGTTTGAAGTAAGTTTTATTACCGATAATGTTAAGTATCAATATGGTTTTAGTGCAACACAAGAGAGAATCATTGAAGAATGGTTAATAACATATCCAAAAGGCAGACCTCAAAATTGGTTTGCTAGAGTTTTTAATACTCAAACAAACACTCCATCTTATGATTGGCAATTTGGTGAAAAGTTTTCTGGTCAAAAACAATTATGGCAAGAATCAACAAGAGATAATGCTCTATTCCTTTCAACTGCTGTACATTTAAACTCAGAACTACTAAACCCTGTATATGATTGGTTTGATAAAACACTTAAGATTACAGGTGTAGGTAGATGGACTCCAAAATCTACTATAGAATTATGTAAGCAAGATAAACATAAAAATAGTATTTTACAATTTTTACAAACTGCTGATATGGATATAGATGATATTATCATAGATGAAAATATATCGAAGTCAAAAGAGAGTGAAAGATTAGGTAGAGGGCTTGAAGCCTTACTCGCAGAGATTGATGAAGCATATCATGATGTAGATACTTCTATGGTGACTATGATGCACAAAGACAATTCAGGGAGAAGAGTTCCTTTAAAACTAGAAGAAGAATCAGATGGTACTCAAAAGCTATTTGCATTTATTGGTCCATGGTTAGACTCTTTAGAAAATGGTCATGTTTTACTTATTGATGAATTACACGATAACTTTCATCCGTTAATGGTAAAATTTTTAGTAGATCTGTTTCATAGTAACTTAACAAACAAATCTAATGCTCAACTTATTTTTACTACTCATGAGACATCTATTTTAAGTCAAGATGTTTTTAGAAGAGATCAGATTTGGTTTTGTGAAAAGAAAAACAAAGCAACTGAATTATATTCACTTGTAGAGTTTAAAGCTAGAAAAGGTGTAACAGACCTAGAAAAAGCCTATCTTTCAGGAAGATATGGTGCTTTGCCTTACTTTAAAAATATCACTTTAGAGATGGGAGAAGCATAATGGGTACTGATGACCTTTTTAAAAGAAAAAAACAATCAGCACTCAAAAGTTCTAAGCGTAGGTTAGAGTTAAGAGAATCTTACGACAAGGTTCTTATAGTAACAGAGGGAGAAAAGACTGAACCTCTTTATCTATTGGCTGTGTGTGATTATTTTGGACTTAATCAAGCAAATATAGAGATAGACCCAAAAAGTGACTCTTCCCCTACAAGTGTTGTTAAATATGCAAAGTCTTTAATAAGCAAAAATAAAATTGATCCCTATGATCATGTTTATTGTGTTATAGATAGAGATACCCATCAAGATTTTCAACAAGCACTAGACCAAGTGGCAAGTTTTAAGAACAAAGATACAAAACTGCATATCATACTCTCTGTTCCATGCTTTGAATACTGGATACTTTTACATTTTATATATACTACGAAGCCTTTTGGTGTAAGTGGAGATAGCCCATGTCAAGAGTTGATAGATAATGAGCTAAAACAATACATACCTAACTATGAGAAAGGTAATATTTATATCCTAACAGATTTAGTCAGAGGTCAGATTGATGTAGCTATAGCAAATGCTAAACGAGCATATAATGAAGCTATAAAAAGAGGAACTGAAAATCCTAAAACAGAGATACATATACTTGTAGAATATCTTAAAAACCTAAAGAACTAAAAATAATAATTAATTACCTTTTGTAAGCTCTAAAACCCCTTCATTAGCACTCTGGCTATGCGAAAGGTGATCAACTGTTTGATAGTAAGATGTTACAGTTCCACTATGCTGATGTCCTAAAGAAGCAGATAATACTTGTGCTGGAACACCTGCACTACCAAGAGCAGAAACAAGTATATGTCTAAAATAGTGCATTGTAAGTTCTTCTATACCTGTTGCTTTTTTTATCTTTTCTAACTGCCATCTAGGAGAAGACAACTCTTTGCCAGTTGCAGGGGAAGCAAAAACTAAAGAGTGTCCAGCATCTCTAAACTCCAACAAAGCCTCACGAAGAACTAAAGGAATATCATAATACTGGTCAATGCCGATTTTATTGTGTTCAGCCACAATGATATATGAGTTTTCATTAAAGTTTATGTGTTGCCACTCTAGTGTACGAATCTCATTCCATCGTCTTCCAAAAAAAGCAAACAAAAATAATGCACGATAAAAAGGTTCATCTTTATAAAGTTCCATAATTGTGTGGTGCAGTAATTTTAGTTTATCTATTGGCTTTGTTACGAACTTTTTAGTTTTAGTTTCTTTTTTTGGTATTTCTATTGGTGGAAGCCTATCAATAGCACCATTTACCATTGCATACTCTAAAATTGGTTTTAAAACTTGTCGTAAACATTTTACAATATTACGATGAGAGTTACCCACTTCAT
>Ga0256837_1001762_pt1 | contig 14383 bp, 17 predicted proteins | sample 4562384metaG_FD_185976 | JGI IMG/M metagenome (GOLD analysis project Ga0256837, IMG submission 185976) | Hydrothermal vent microbial communities from Guaymas Basin, Mexico - 4561-384 | ecosystem: Environmental > Aquatic > Marine > Hydrothermal vents | place: Mexico: Guaymas Basin | collected... | reverse complement strand
TCTTCTTTATAATAAGGAGTTGTTAAAAGATTATAACAATAAATCTATAAAATTAAGATAATAAACACTATAATTATAATTAATACTAGATTTTAGGAATTATAATAGATGTTAGTACATATTTGCTGTAGTGTTGATAGCCATTTTTTTTTACAAAAGTTACAAGAAGATTATCCAGAAGAAAAACTTATAGGTTTTTTTTATGATCCAAATATTCATCCTTATTCTGAGTATCAACTTCGTTTTTTAGATGTTAAGCACTCTTGCAATAAACTTGGAATTGAATTGTTAGAAGGTGAGTATGATTTTGAAAATTGGATAGAGGCTGTAAAAGGTTTAGAAAATGAGCCTGAAAAAGGTAAAAGATGTGAAGTCTGTTTTGATAAACGATTTGAAGTGTCAGCTTATAAAGCACTTGAGATAGGTGAGAAGAAGTTTACTACAACATTATTAGTTAGTCCATTGAAGTCTCAAGAACAGCTTAAAAAAAGTGGAGAAATCTTTTTTGAAAAGCATGGTATTGAATTTATCGCAGTTGATTATCGCTCAAATGGTGGTACTCAAGATCAATCAAGAGTGACTAAAGAGCAACAACTTTATCGTCAAGATTATTGTGGATGTTTATATGGTCTTAGTCTGCAAAGAGAGCAACAACATCGTTTGATGGATGAGATGTTTTCTCCTATATCTAACTCTATACTACCAGCTTCTATAGAGGAAAGAATAGATTTTTATAAAAAAAGAATAAAACTTGAAGAAAATGATATCAGATATAAAATAATAAAACATAGATTTTTAAATTATAGACAATTTAATTTTAAATTGATAAAAGGTAGAATAGAGTTTGAAAAAGATAATTTATATTATTTCAATAGAAATGAAATAGTTTTTATAACATTAGACTTCTATAATCTAAAAATGAAAACAAACTTTGATAGTGTAAAAGAGTTGATTTTTTCTAGTATATCAATAGAAAATGAAATATCTTTAAGAGAAACTATTTTATCTTCAAGTTATGATTTAAGTCCTATTATTGTTGTTGATGAAATTATTGATACAAAATTGAGTATTTTCTTAGATGCTACAACTTATGAAGACACAAAAGAAAAGCTAATCATTTTATAATAATTTTTTTGGTAAAATAGCCAAAAAATATTTACAAGGTTATTACTTATGATTATGGATGTTGTTGAAATACAAAAAATTATACCACACCGTTACCCGTTTTTACTTCTTGATCGTGTTACAGATATAAAAGAGGGTGAAAGCCTAGTTGGTTTTAAAAATGTTACTATTGGTGATAATGTTTTTCAAGGACATTTTCCAGGTCACCCTATATATCCTGGTGTTATGATACTTGAGGGTATGGCACAAGCTGGTGGGATTTTAGCATTTAAAAGTATGGGAGATATGACAGAAGAAGAAGCTGCTCAAAAAGTTGTATATTTTATGAGTATAGATAAAGCTAAATTTCGCTCACCAGTAAAACCTGGAGATAGACTTGAATATCGTTTATCTGTTATGAAAAATAAAGGTTCTATCTGGATGTTAAAAGGTGAAGCATATGTTGATGATAAACTTGTTTCTGAAGCTGAATTAAAAGCTATGATAGTTGACAAGTAGTAACTTATGAGTAATATATCTCCTCTTGCTGTTATAGAAGATGGTGCAGTTATAGGTGCTGATGTAACAATTGCACCTTATTGTTTTATATCTTCTCAGTCTATTATTGGTGATGGGACAGTTATTGATCAATGTAGTTGTGTATATGGAAAAACTATTATTGGTAAAAATAATCATATTTTTTCACATGCTGTTATAGGTTCTATACCACAAGACTTAAAGTTTAATGGTGAAGATGTTGAGCTTATTATAGGTGATAATAATACTATTAGAGAGTTTACTCTATTTAATCCTGGAACACATGGTGGTGGTGGTAAGACTATCATAGGCTCACATAATCTTTTTATGGGATATGTTCACTTAGGGCATGATGTAATTATAGGTAATCATTGTATTTTAGCAAATGCTGCGACTTTGGCAGGTCATGTTGAGCTTGGAGATTATGTTGTTGTTGGTGGGATGACACCTATTCATCAATTTGTTCATATTGGTAATTATGCTATGGTTGGTGGAGCTAGTGCTTTGGCTCAAGATATTCCACCATTTTGTATGGCTGAGGGTAATCGTGCTTCACTTAGAGGTTTAAATCTTACAGGACTTAGAAGAAATTTAGATAGAAGTGATATAGATGCACTAAAATCTGCTTATAGAGAACTGTTTGAATCTGGTCAGCCTCTTAAAGAGAAAGCCAATGAATTATTGGAAAATGTAAAAAATCATTATGTAGAAGACCTTTGTAACTTTGTTTTAAAAACAAAAAGGGGAATCCCTTATGATAGAAAAAAATAAAAATTAGGAATATTTTAAAATGATAAATAGACAATGTAGCTTCTGTAATGCTAGTGAAAGTGAAGAAAATCCATTAATTGCTGGGAATGGTATTTATATTTGTAAAAATTGTATCTTTTCAGCATATAAGCTTATGTTTGGTGATGAAAATCCATCATCTACAAAAAATAGTGCAGAATTATTAGAAGCAGTAGAAAATTTAATGACACCAAAAGAATTAAATAATTTTTTAGGTGATTATGTAATAGGGCAAGAAAGAGCTAGAAAGCTTATAAGTGTTGCTGTTTACAATCATTATAAAAGAATTTTTAAAACAAGTGATATTTCTAATGAAGATGATACTGAGATAGCAAAATCAAATGTACTTCTTATCGGTCCAACTGGTAGTGGTAAAACTCTTATGGCCCAAACAATAGCAAGAGTATTAAATGTTCCTATCGCTATAGCAGATGCCACAAGTCTTACTGAAGCTGGTTATGTTGGTGAAGATGTTGAAAATATCTTAACAAAGCTTATTCAAGCCGCAGATGGTGATATAAAAAGAGCAGAACAAGGCATTGTTTTTATAGATGAGGTAGATAAGGTTTCTCGTATGAGTGAAAACCGTTCTATAACTCGTGATGTCTCAGGTGAGGGTGTTCAACAAGCTTTACTTAAAATTATAGAAGGTGCAGATGTAAACATCCCACCAAAAGGTGGAAGAAAACATCCAAATCAAGAGTTTACATCTATAAATACTACTGGAATATTATTTGTTTGTGGTGGTGCATTTGATGGTCTTGATGAGATTTTAAAGAAAAAACAGGGTAAAAATGTTTTAGGTTTTGGTCAAGATAAAAAAACAAAAAAAGAGCAAGAAACTACATATGATATGGTTGAGCCTGATGATTTAGTATCTTATGGGCTTATTCCTGAACTTGTTGGTCGTTTACCTATTATTGCTTCTTTAAATGAGATAACAGAGGATGATATGGTTCGTATTTTAACTGAGCCTAAAAATTCTCTTATAAAGCAGTATAAAAAACTTTTTTCAATTGATAATGTAGATCTTTCATTTGAAGAAGATGCTCTTCGTGCAATAGCTTCAAAATCTATAAAAAGAAAAACTGGAGCAAGAGGGCTTCGTGCTATTTTAGAAGAGAGTATGATTGATATTATGTACGAACTTCCAGAATATGAAGGTTATGAAGTTATCATAACAAAAGAAGTTATAGAAGATGGTGCTAAACCGATGTATATAAAACAACAAATAAAAAAAACGGCATAAGGTAAATAAATAAGATGATTTTTAATAAAATAATAGGGCTTTTTTCGAATGATTTATCGATAGATTTAGGAACTGCCAATACTATTGTAATAGCAAAAGGTAAGGGTATTGTTATAAATGAGCCATCTGTTGTTGCTGTTAAAACTGAAAGATTTGGACATCAAAGTGTTTTAGCTGTTGGTAGAGAAGCTAAAAATATGGTTGGTAAAACACCTGGAAATATTAAAGCAATTCGTCCTATGAGAGATGGTGTAATAGCAGACTTTGATATGACAGAAAAAATGATTAGAAAATTTATTGAAAAGGCTCATGGTCGTTCATCTTTAATTTCACCTCGTATAATTATTTGTGTACCTTATGGTCTTACTCAAGTTGAGAGAAAAGCAGTTCGTGAATCAGCATTAAGTGCAGGGGCAAGAGAAGTTTATCTGATAGAAGAACCTATGGCAGCAGCTATAGGAGCTGGTATAGAGATAAGAGAACCACAAGGTAATCTTGTTGTAGATATTGGTGGTGGTACTACTGAGATAGGTGTAGTTTCTTTAGGTGGTTTAGTTCTTTCTAAGTCTATTCGTACAGCTGGTGATAAAATAGATCAAGGGATTATCAACTATATAAGAAGAAAATATAATCTTCTTATTGGGGAAAGAGTAGCTGAAGAGATAAAAATTGCTATTGGTACAGCAACTGAATTAGATGAAGAGTTACTTATGACTGTAACTGGTCGTGATCAAGTTGAGGGTCTTTTAAACTCTGTTGAATTAACAAGTGAAGATGCAAGAGAAGCTATGGCTGAACCTTTAAGAGAGATTGCAGAAGCTCTTCGTGAAGTTTTAGAACATATGCCACCTGATTTGGCTGGAGATATTGTAAATCATGGTATTATTTTAACTGGTGGTGGAGCTTTAATCCGTCAACTTGATAAATATTTATCAGATTTAGTTAAAATTCCTGTATTTGTAGCAGATGAACCTCTTCTTGCTGTTGCTCGTGGAACGGGTAGAGCTTTAGAAGAGATAGATTTACTACAAGAACTTTTTGAAAATGAATAAGGGGCTTTTTAGCTTTTTATTTGTTTTTATTGCTCTATTTATGGGAGCATTATATTATTCTACTGCTGTTCAAGCACCAATTATAAATACCTTAAAATTAATCAAGATAAATTTTCACAAATCTGTTGAGTATATAGAAGATAAGATAGAAATTCATACTGCTCAAGCTAATAAAATAACAGAATTAAAAGAAAAATTACAAAAATATGAAAAAAATCATTTAATAATGCAAGAATTAGCATCTGAATTAAATGATTTATTTAATCAAAATCATTCTGAATTAATGGTAAATCCTGATGTTGAATTAGTAAGAACAATATCTTATCAGAAGTTTGGTAATTTAAATAGAATCTGGTTAGATATTAAAGATTATAACTCATCTAAAATTTATGGATTAACTTATAGAGAATTGGTTGCTGGTATAGTTATCTCTGAAAATAATGAACCATTAGGTTTACTTAATACTGATATTAAAAGTGCTTATGCAGTTCAAATTGGTGAAAATAAAGCACCTGGAATTGTTCATGGAAATAATTCAGAATATTTAGTCGTAAAATTTATACCTGCTTGGTTTAAAATAAAAGAGGATGATTTAGTAGTTACTTCTGGATTAGATAAGATATTTTTTAAAGGTTTAAAAGTTGGTAGAGTTATCTCTGTTAGTTCTTCTCAAGGTTATCAAAGTGCAATAGTTGAACCATTTTTTAAATCAAATAATCCAAATTATTTTTATATGATAAAAAAGATACGCTAAAGTAAGTAGTGTAATGTTATAATTATATAACAATATTAAAATAAAGAGATGATATGGAATTATGTGTAGCATTAGATTTACCAAGTGCAAAAGATAATTTAGAGCTTGTTAAAAAGATAAAAGATTATAATGTATGGTTAAAAGTTGGACTTAGAACATATATAAGAGATGGTGAAGAATTTTTAAAATCTCTTAAAGAGATTAATTCTAATTTTAAGATTTTTTTAGATTTAAAACTTTATGACATACCAAATACAATGGCAGATGCTGCTGAATCGATTATGGGGCTTGGTGTAGATATGTTTAATGTTCATGCTTCTTCTGGTAAAAGAGCTATGAGTACAGTTATGCAAAGATTGGAAAAATATGAACAACGACCAATAGTTTTAGCTGTAACAGCATTGACATCATTTAGTGAAGATGAATTTCAAAATATTTATGAACAAGATATAGCTACAAAGGCTGATCAATTTGCAAAAGATGCAATGGATAGTGGACTTGATGGTGTTGTTTGTAGTGCATTTGAAAGTAATTCTATAAAACAAATAACAAATGATAAATTTATGACATTAACTCCTGGTATTAGACCTTTTGGTGAAGATGCTGGTGATCAAAAAAGAGTTGCAGATGTAGCATTTGCAAAAAATGCTTTGGTAGATTTTATTGTTGTTGGTCGTCCTATTTATCAATCAGATAATCCATCTAAAGTAGTTGAAAAGATTTTAAATAATATTTAGGTTATTTATAGTAGTAAATTTAAAATATATTATGCTTTTTTTAGGTAAAATGGCTTTCTATATTAAATAAATAATTAAAAAAGGTTAAAAATGAAAATAATGGTTATTCAAGGTCCAAACTTAAATATGCTTGGTGTTCGTGAGCAAGAAGTTTATGGTCCAATGAAATTAGAACAAATTCATGCACAAATGAAAGATTTTGCAAATCAAAATAATGTTGAAATTGAATTTTTTCAAACAAATTTAGAGGGTGAAATTGTAGATAAAATCCAAGAATGTTATGGTGAAGTAGATGGGATTATTATAAATCCTGCTGCATATACTCATACTTCAGTTGCTATTCGTGATGCTATTTCTGCTGTTAGTATCCCAACTATTGAAGTACATATTAGTAATATTCATCGTCGTGAAGAATTTAGAAAAACAAATATGATAGCTCCAGTTTGTGCTTCTTCTATTGTTGGATTTGGTCCATTTGGTTATCACTTAGCTATGATGGGTATTTTACAAATTATGAATGAAGTTCGTGCTGTAAAAGAAGCTCAAAAACAAGCAGTTTCAAAGTAATTATGTATAGAAAGTGTAAGTTAAGTAATAGTTTAACGACTTTTAAGGGCTTGCACTTTGCATATAAAACAAATAAAAAAAGTTCTTTAAGATATAAAGTAACTGTTGGTATTGGTGGTAATATTGGAGATGTAAAGCGAAGATTTGAGCATCTTTTTATAGAACTAAAAAGAGAAAAAAGAGTAGATGTTATTCAAACATCTTTGATTTTAAAAAATCCACCTTTTGGTTATTTGGCTCAAGATGATTTTTTAAATTCAATTATTGTTTTAAAAACAAATATGCAACCGTTAGTATTTTTAGATTATTTATTAAGATTAGAAAAAAAGTTTGGGCGAAAAAGAAGTTTTGATAATGCTCCACGAACTTTAGATTTAGATATTATATTTTTTGATAATAGAGTTATAGATACACAAAGATTAAAAATTCCACACCCTAGTTGGTCAAAAAGAGAGAGTGTAGTGATACCGTTAATGGATATTAAACAATGAAAGTTCTAACATTTACTGGAAGTACTCCATCACAAGCCTTAAAAAAAGCGAAGATGGAACTTGGTGATGATATTTTACTAATAGAAACAAGAGAGATTCATAAAAAGGCTATGGGAAGAGAGCCTCTTTATGAAATTTTTGTAGGTGTAAAAGAAGATAGTGCAAATAAATATAAAAAGAAGCCTATAGAAAAGCAAAAACCAATTGTTCAAGAGAGTGAAGATGTTTTATTGGATATATCTAATACTGCTGCTCAGATTTCTAAAATTTCAAATACTACTGATAATATGTTTGATTATTCAAAGAGAAAAATTTCTCAAAATCCTATATCTCAACCGATAGCTCAAGAACCAAAAGAGTTAAAAGAGTTAAAAGTTGAGATTGGTAAGATTGGTGATAAAGTAAAACTTATTCAAAATATGTTTTGGGATGAAAAATCTCCAGATGTTGGAAGTCATATTCCACCTGAATTTGCTGAGATTTATCGTCTTTCTTATCAAAGTGGAATGAATAAAGAGCATTTAGATTCTTTAATGCAGATGTCATTAGAACATATGCCATTTAGAATGAGAGAAAATTCTGAAACAGTTAAAAGATATTTTCAAACAATTTTAAGAAAAATGGTACCAATAAGATTGGAAAGTTTACCATCTGTTGGTGATAAAAAAGTGATTATGTTAGTTGGTCCAACAGGTGTAGGTAAAACAACATCTATAGCAAAACTTGCTGCTAGATATTCTTTTTTAATGCAAAAAAAATATAAAGTTGGTCTTGTTGTTTTAGATACTTATCGTATAGGTGCTGTGGAACAATTAATGCAATATGCAAGAATGATGAAACTTGGAATTGAAACTGTACTTGATCCACCAGAATTTACTTCAGCACTTAATTCTTTACAGTATTGTGATTATATTTTAGTTGATACAATGGGTTCGAGTCCATATGATAAGGGTAAAATTGAAAAGATATATGAATGTCTTCAAGCAAATAATACGCAATATAATATTGATGTGACTTTAGTATTACCAAGTTCTATCAAATATGAAGATTTAAAAGCAACTTATGAAAATTTTTCATCTTTAGATGTTGATACTTTGATGTTTACAAAATTAGATGAAACTAGAGGTTTTGGTAATATTTTTTCATTAGCATATGAAACTAAAAAACCTATCAACTATTTTTCAGTTGGTCAAGAAGTTCCAGAAGATTTGGTAGTTGCAAGTAGTGATTTTCTTATAGAGTGTTTATTGAATGGATTTAATAGGAGTAGCATATGAGTTCTCATCAGGCAAAAAAACTTGAGAAGCTAGTAGCTTCTAATACTAAACAAAAATCTAAAAAAACTAGATTTATTGCAGTAACAAGTGGTAAGGGTGGAGTAGGTAAAAGTACAATAAGTTCCAATTTAGCATATATTTTGTCACAAAGTGGATTGAATGTTGGTATATTTGATGCAGATATTGGATTGGCAAATTTAGATGTTATGTTTAATGTTAAGATTAAGAAAAATATTTTACATGTACTAAAAGGTGAAGCAACAGTTTCAGATATACTTATCCCAATTACTAGAAATTTAATTCTTATTCCAGGTGATAGTGGTGATGAAATTATAAAATATTCAGATATGGCATTATTTGAAAGATTTATGGAAGAAGCTAGAGTTTTAGATAAACTTGATGTTATGATAATAGATACTGGAGCTGGTATTGGTGAGCATATAAAAATGTTTTTAAATGCTGCAGATGATGTTATTGTTGTAACTGTTCCTGATCCTGCTGCTATAACAGATGCTTATGCTACTATTAAATCAATAGCTACTTATAGAGATGATATTGGTGTGATTATGAATCAAGTAAAAAATGAAAGAGAAGCTGAAGCAGTATATGGAAAGATTAAAAAAGTTGCAATGCAAAATATTAGAAAAGATTTGGCTTTACATTTAATTGGTAAAATCAATAATGATGTAAAAGTTTCTAGTTCTGTAAAGCAAAGAGCATTGTTTTGTTCATCTTATCCTAATTCTGCCGTATATAAAGATATAATAGCTATTGCAAATAATATATCAACTAAATTGGAACGAGATGTGCTAGTTCCTTCTACTGAAAGTGGTTTGTCTGGTTTGTTTAAACGATTAATAGAGCATTTTTAGGTTTTAATTTAGGGATGGATAAATGTTTGGTGAAAATTTTGTATATTTTTTTACGGTTCAGGGTTTTTTTGTAGGTTTGATTTTTGGAATATTAAAATCTTTCGATGCAGAGGGATTGTTAACTTATACATTTATTTTTACTATGTTCTTTTATTTGTTTTCACATATTATAGTAGCATTTTATTTTAAAACTATCACGGTTGGAGGGTATTTTTTCCCAAAAGAGCTTCATGAAAAAGAATTAGATTTATTTTTAAAAGAGATTAAAAAACGGGAAAAGATAGTAGATTCTCATTGTAAGATAGCAGAATTACCACCAGAAAAGATGATTAGAAATGAAAAGTTAGCTAAAACATGATAAAAAACTCTTATATTCAAGATATTAAGCATAAAGAAGATGAACTTGCTATATCATATCTTCCTGCTGTAAAGGCTATGGCTTTTCGACTAAAAGAAAGATTACCTAGTTCTATTGATTTTTTAGATTTATCAGCTATTGGAACAGAAGAGTTAATTAAATTAGCAAGAAGATATGATGATTCTTTAAATGATAATTTTTGGGGTTATGCTAAAAAGAGAGTGTATGGTGCTATGCTTGATCATTTAAGAAGTTTAGATGTATTATCTCGAGCAAGTAGAAAATTAGTAAAAGCAATTAACTATGCTGTTGAAGAACATATGTTAACTCATGATAATGAACCAACAGATAAAGAACTTTCTAAATTATTGGATGAAACTGAAGAAAAAATTCATGAAGCAAGAATAGCTTCTGAAATATATACAGTTATGCCTCTTCATGATCAACTTCAAGTTGGAGATGATGGTGCCGCCCTTGTAGAAATTGAAAAAAATGAACTGATAGAAAATATAAAAAAAATTTTATCTTCTTATAAAGAGCGTGAACAGATGATTATTCAGTTATATTATTTTGAAGAATTAACCTTAAAAGAGATAAGTGAGATTTTAAATATTACAGAATCAAGAATTTCTCAGATTCATAAATCAATTATCCAAAAGATTAGAGAAAGTATAGGTGGATAGCTATGGCTGATATACTCTCACAAGATGAGATTGATGCACTTCTTGATGTCGTAGATGACGAAGGTGATGATCTTCTTGATGGTTCCGAAGATACAATAACCACCCATCAAAGACAAGTAACACTATATGATTTTAAAAGACCAAATAGAGTTTCAAAAGAACAGCTTCGTGCTTTTCGTGGTGTTCATGATAAAATGGCTCGTTCTTTAGCTTCTCAAATATCTTCTATTATGCGTTCTATTGTTGAAATTCAACTTCACTCAGTTGATCAGATGACTTATGGTGAATTTTTAATGTCTTTACCAAATCCTACAAGTTTTAATGTTTTTTCTGTAAAGCCATTAGAGGGTAGTGGAGTAATTGAGATAAATCCATCTATTGCTTTTCCTATGTTAGATAGACTTTTAGGTGGAAAAGGTGAGCCATATGATAGTGGACGAGAATTTTCAGATATAGAACTAAGTCTTTTTGAAACTATTTTAAGAGTTATGATGAGTACTCTAAAAGAAGCTTGGGGTCCAGTTATGGAAGTTTATCCAACTATTGAATCAAAAGAATCATCGCCAAATGTTGTTCAAATTGTTGCTCAAAATGAGATTGTTGTTATGGTTGTAATGGAAATTATAATAGGGCATAGTTCAGGTATGATGAATATTTGTTATCCTGTTATTGCACTTGAGCCAATTCTTCCAAAACTTGCTTCAAGAGATTTAATGTTAAATGAAACAAGTTCTAAAAAAAGTAGAAATACTGAACTTCAAGTTTTATTAGGTGGTGCAAAAGTTACAGTTGAAGCTTACATCGGTGATGCTGAACTTACTCTTGAAGATGTTTTGAGTTTACAAGTTGGAGATGTTGTAAGACTTTCAACTCCTGCTGATGATATAGTAACAGTTAGTGTAGATTTAAAAGATAGATTTAAAGGTAAGATAGGTCTAAGAAGATTTAGAAAATCTATCCAAATTACAGAAGTTATAGATACTGAAAAAGATGCAGTTAAACGAGCTCTTGAAAACTTTGAACTTTTAAGACAAGAAAAAATGTCTGGTGTTAAAGAAATTATAGAAGATGATAAAGATGAATTTGAATATGAGGAGTAGTTAAATGAGTGCTTTTATAAAGTTGTTTGAAGATGAAACTATTGGTACTATTGAAGCCCTTGTTGGGATGGCTCCAACTCTAGAATTAAAAGAAGAACAAGAATTAAGTATTATCTCAAATATAATACCACCTGTTGTTTTAGTTAAGATTAAAGTTAGTGGAGATACAGATGCTAATGCAATGGTAGCATTACCTTCAAATCTTTCGGCTTCATTATCAGATATGATGATGGGTGAAGAAGCTAGTGATAGAGAAGATGTAAGTGAAGATGATTTAGATGCTACTAAAGAAATTATCTCAAATATTTTTGGTGCAATAGGAAATACTCTATCTGCCCAAAAAGAGATTCCTGTTCTTTCTTTTACAATTGATGATATAGAATTAATTGAAGCTGATAATGAAGTTAGTCTTGAATCATTTAGTAAAATGTATGTTTATAATTTTTCTATGGAGGGATTAACTTCAATTTTATCATTTATTATAGATGAAAAATTAGAAAATGCACTTTTTGGTAAAAGTTCTCCTGAATTAGGATTGAATGAACAAACTGATTTTAATGATAACTTTTCAAACGAAAGTTCAGGTGTTTCACTAAATAGTGAAGAGATGAATAACATTGCACTGATTATGGATGTAAAGCTTCCTGTAAAAGTACGAATAGGTAGAAAAAAAATGCTTTTAAAAGATGTTTTAAATATGGATATTGGTTCAGTAATAGAACTAAATCAATTAGCAAATGACCCACTTGAAATACTTGTAGATAATAATGTTATTGCTCAAGGTGAAGTTGTAATTGTTGATGGTAACTTTGGCGTTCAAATAACTACAATTGGAACGAAAAGAGAAAGATTAGCTAAACTTAAGGAATAAAAATGGCTAAAAAAGATTCTGAACTTACAAAAAAATATACTAAAGATATAAAATCTGCGGATATTTGGAGTGTTTTTAAAATAGTAGCTGACTTTATAAAAGGTTTTGATGAATTAGGTGATTTAGGTCCGACAGTTGTTATATTTGGTAGTGCAAGAACAAAAGAAGATAATCATTATTATAAAGAAACACAAAAATTATCTGCCAAATTAGCAGATAGAGGTTTTAATATCATTTCTGGTGGTGGACCAGGTATTATGGAAGCAGCAAATAGAGGTGCATTTAATAAAGATGTTGAATCAATTGGTTTAAATATAACTTTGCCTCGTGAACAAGTAGCAAATCCATATACAACTAAAGAGTTAAGATTTGATTATTTTTTTTCAAGAAAAGTTATGTTGATTAAATATTCTATATCTTATGTTTTATTTCCAGGTGGTTTTGGAACTTTAGATGAGTTTTTTGAATCACTTACTCTTGTGCAAACAAAAAAAGTTATAGGTGTTAAGATATTTTTAGTTGGAAAAGAGTTTTATCAACCTCTTATGAATTTTATTGAAAATAAACTCTTAAAAGAGGGTATGATATCTAAAGAAGATTTAGAAATAATTATACTTACTGATGATTTAGATTTTATAGTAAAAGAGATAGAAACTTCTTTAAAAACTCAAATGAAATCGTTAAAAGATATAGGTTTACATAAAACAAGTTATTACAAAAGTTTAAAATCTTTTAAAAAAGAAAAAAAGAAAAATAAATGAAAAAAGAAAAAGTATTAATAGGTATGAGTGGTGGGGTTGACTCTACAATAGCAGCATTACTTTTAAAAGAAGAGGGTTATGAATGTGAAGGTTTATATATGAAACTACATTCAAAACCTGGTTATCATGAAATAAATCAAGTAAGAGCTCAAAAAGCTGCTGATTTTGTTGGAATGAAACTTCATATACTAGATTTAGAAGATACTTTTAAAGAAAAAGTTTTTCAACCTTTTATAGATACTTATGCTAAAGGTGAAACACCAAATCCTTGTGCATTATGCAATAGAAGTCTAAAGTTTGGTGAAATGGTAAAGTTTGCAGATACTGTTGGAGCAAAATACATAGCAACAGGGCATTATATAAAAACAGATGGAAAATATTTTTATGAAGCATCTGATGATACAAAGGACCAAAGTTATTTTTTATTTTATGTTGAGCAAAATATTTTAAATAGACTTTTATTTCCATTAGGTAGTAGACAAAAAAGTGAGATAAAAGAGTTGGCTAACTCTATAAAAGGTTTAGAATCATTTGCATCTCAAGGTGAATCTACTGAAATTTGTTTTGTGGAAACTACATATACAGATTTACTTAAAGATTATGTTAATGTAGATAATATAGGTGAAGTTTTAGATAAAGATGGAAATGTGGTTGGAGAGCATAAAGGTTATATGCATTATACAATAGGTAAAAGAAAAGGTTTTATTGTTAATGGTGCTCATGACCCACATTATGTTTTAAGTATGAATCCAAAGAAAAATCAAATAGTAGTTGGGAAAAAAGATGAATTAGCTTGTAATGAAGTTTTATTAAATAGATTGAATATGTTTAATGAAGAAAAAACTTTTAATGCCGAAGTAAAATTAAGATATAGAACGAAAGCTATAAAATGTAATGTTGAAATTAAAAATAATAAAGCATATGTAAAATTAGAAGATAGTGTTTATGGTGTTGCTTGTGGACAAGCTGGAGTATTTTATAATAAAGAAAAATTATTAGGTGGTGGTTGGATAGAGGAAGCTAAATAGGGCTTTAAAAAGAAATTTTGCAATTAAATGCAATTTCTTTTTAGTTTAAGCTTCTATTAAGCATTACTTTCCTATAATTCCCATCCACAAACAGAGACACCCAACACAAAGGGAGTCAGACAGAGTTTCGAGTTGAAATTTTGAGAAAGTTTG
>Ga0256837_1001761_pt1 | contig 14385 bp, 12 predicted proteins | sample 4562384metaG_FD_185976 | JGI IMG/M metagenome (GOLD analysis project Ga0256837, IMG submission 185976) | Hydrothermal vent microbial communities from Guaymas Basin, Mexico - 4561-384 | ecosystem: Environmental > Aquatic > Marine > Hydrothermal vents | place: Mexico: Guaymas Basin | collected... | reverse complement strand
CTGAAGATATTGGTGATAGTGTGGAACTTTTAGATAGATGCTAAAAAAGAGAGTAAATTTTTTGAAACAGAGTTGAGTTATGTTATAAATAAAAGAGTTGAATCTAAAAAAGATATGATTTATATTGATTGTTTTAATGGAAGATATAAGATTTTAAGATTAAAGAGTTTGAGATGAATGCATATATAAATAGTAGCGAATTACTCTGTTGTGCTGGGGATAAAGATGCTTTGATGAAAGCTATCTATGAGAAAAGAACAGGAGTTAGTATAGATACAAGCTATATGAGTGATACCCCAGTTGCTCTTGGGATGATGGAGTATAATGATTTTTATCAACTTGGAATTGAACTAGTTAAAAAGATTTTAGATGATTCTAATTTAGATGATTTTCATAATACTCTGCTGATAGTTGGCTCATCTGTTGGTGGGATGAGAGAGAGTGAAAAAAGCTATTTTAAAAAAAAGAACTATAAAAATATAGACCCAAACAAACACGCTATAAGTGTTATAAGTGATTCACTTATGGAGGAGTTTGGCTTTTTAGATTCTCGCTCTATCTCAACAGCTTGTACATCAAGTGCAAATGCTCTTTTACTTGCAAAAAGACTTATCAATGTTGAGGCTTATAAAAATATCTTAGTGTTTGGTGCTGATGCCCTTTGTTATACAACTGTTTGTGGGTTTAATGCTCTTGGTGTTTTATCATCAAAGATATGTAGACCTTTTGATAAAGATAGAGATGGGATGAATGTAGCTGAGGCGATAGCAGGGGTTTTAGTTCAAAATGTAAAATGTAAAGATTCTGTTGAGCTAAAAGGAGTGGGGGCTAGTAGTGATGCTTTTCACATAACTAACCCTGATCCTGAGGCGAAAGGTGCTATGAAATCGATGCTAGATTCTATGAAAGATGCTGGAATCTTAGCTGAACAGATAGACTACATAAATGCACATGGAACAGGAACACTAGCAAATGATAATGTAGAATCATTAGCTGTGCAAACTTTACTACCAAAAACTTTTATTAGTTCCACAAAGGCGATAACAGGGCATACTTTAGGTGCTGCTGGGGCATTAGAGGCTATCATCTCATGTGAGGTGATAAAAAGAGGTTTAGTCCCACCTCAGTCTAGTTTACAAGATGCTCAAAATGGTGAGATAAACTTATCTAAGACGAGTGTAAAAAAAGATATAAACTATGTTATTAGTAACTCTTTTGCTTTTGGTGGGAACAATACATCTCTTATTTTTGGAGTTGTAAAATGAAAAAGATAGCAGTAAGAATCATAAGTTCAGCAAAGATATATGCACCTGTAAAAATAGATAATTTAGATGAAAAACGGATAGTGCCAAAGATGATGATTCGTCGTCGTCTCACAAGAAACTCAAAAATAATGCTTTATCTAGCAGATAAGTGTGGTTTTAGTGGTGGTAAAATTGTCTATGCAAGTGCTTTTGGAGAGTTACAAGCAACGGTAAGTATCACAGATTCCATCATCTCCGATTTACCAATATCTCCAACCTCTTTTCAAAATAGTGTTTATAACTCGGCACCATCTTATTTTTCACTTTTAAATGGAGATAAGGATGAGATAATAACAATCTCATCGGGAAGAAATAGCTCAAGAGATGCACTAAAAACAGCGACACTTCAAGCTTTAGTATCTGGTGAAAGAGTTTTATGTGTAGCAACTGAGTGTTTAGATATAGATAGAATAAATGAGGTAAATAGTTGCACAAAATACTTAGAATCTGGAGTAGCTATTGTTTTAGAGATAGTTCAAAATAGTGAAAATAGTTATGAGTTAGAGAATCTAAAAGATGATGGTGTTATAGATTCTCTTCAAGATTTAATCAGTGTTGTGAATATGTGTGAACTTGGAAAAAATACGATTCTTGTTGAGTTGTAAAGAAAAAATCAATCTTTAAGCTTAAAAATCATAACAATTCTATTCTTTTTTACAGGAGTAGGCTTAGGTTTTTGAATCTTTTTTACAAGTTTAGAATCTTTAGTTTTTAATTTAATTTTTTTTTCTAGTTTTTTAGGGATAGTTCTTTCTATATGCTCTTTTGTTTTATTTGCAACTCTTAAAAGAGTAAGATATTTCATTGTTTTTTCTTTATTGTTTTTATCTTTATACATATCTATTTTATATCCAAGTAAAAAAGCAGAATCTACTTGTTCATAGTATTTTTTACATAAAGTTACTGTTTTTTCTGAAACAATAAAATCATTTTGATAGGTTTTACAGTTTTGTCTATATATTTCTAGCTTAGTGCCAAGAGAGTTAAATGGTTTTGGTGTGGCTTGGAGAAACATAGTGCTAAGAATGAGTAATAATATATTTTTCTTCATAATATTTTGCCCCTTATGCTATAATATATTGCAATTATGACATAAATTTAAAGTGTAAGAGATGTATATGGATGATATAGAAGAGATTATAAAATATTCACAAAACTTAAAACTATTATATGTAGAAGATAATCAAGAAGCTAGAGAATCTACACAGCTTATTTTAGAAGAATTTTTTACAGATATTGTTGTCGCTGTTGATGGTAAAGATGGACTTGAGAAGTATAAATCTAATGATATAGATTTGATAATAACAGATATAAATATGCCTAAGCTAAATGGCTTAGAGATGATAAAACTTATAAGAGAGATAGATAACGATGTACCTATTTTAGTACTGTCTGCATATAATGAGAGTGGTTATTTTATGGACAGTATTAAACTTGGTGTTGAGGGTTATCTACTAAAGCCTATTGATATAGAGCAGTTTTTAGGTGTGCTGGTTAAAGTTACAGAAAAATTAAAATTAAAAGCACAGGTTAAAACTACTTTTCAATTTCTAACACAATATGAAGATGCAACAAATAACAGTTCAATTGTTTCAAAAACAGATAGTGATGGGGTTATCACATTTGTAAATGAGCAATTTTGTAAAATCTCTGAGTATTCTAAAGATGAATTAATAGGTAGAAATCATAATATTGTAAGACATCCAGATAGTAGTTCTGAAATTTATAAAGATATGTGGAATACTATAAAAAATAATAAACAAATTTGGAAAGGGATAGTTAGAAATCTATCTAAAAGTGGTAAAAGTTATTATTCTGATACAACAATTAAACCAATTTTAAATCAAAATGGGGAGATAATAGAATATATCTCTTTAAGAAATAATGTTACAGATATAATGAATCCAAAAAAACAACTTCAAGATTTAGTAGATTCTATAGATAATGCTATCGCCGTAATGATAAGAATAGAAAATTTTGAATATATAGAGAAATTTTATAATCAAGGTATAGTAGAAAAGATTGAAAAAGAGTTTAGTTCTATTTTAATGGAAAACAGACCAAAAAATTGTAATTTTGAAAGAGTTTTTGCACTAGGATATGGTAAATATGTATTTGCAAAGAATGAAAAATACTGTGATATAAGTAAAGATGATATTGTTGCAAATATAAAAAAGTTTCAAGCAAAAATTAATGGTATGAAGATAGATATTGGTGATATTGAGTATGATTTATCTGTAATTGTGAGTTTTGCTTATGGAAAAAATGTTTTAGAAAATATAAATTATGGGATTAAAAAACTAGAAGATACTAAACAAAGTTTTATAATAGCGAATGATTTAGCTCAAGAGGAGCAAAGAGTTGCTAAACATAATATAGACACATTAAAAATAGTTAAAAAAGCGATAAACAGTTCTAAAATAATTTCGTATTTTCAACCAATAGTAGATAATAAAACTCAAGAGATAGTTAAATATGAATCTTTAGTAAGATTAATAGATGAAGATAATCGAGTTGTTTCACCATTTTTCTTTTTAGATATTGCAAAAAAAGGTAAGTACTATTCACAAATAACTAAAATAGTTTTAGATAACTCTTTTATAGCATTAAACCAAACAGATAAAGATATATCTATAAATTTATCTGCTTTAGATATAGAGAAAGAACAGATTAGAGATTATGTTTTTGAACTATTAGAGATAAATAAAGAGTATAGATCAAGAGTTATATTTGAACTTTTGGAAGATGAGAGTGTAAAAGATTTTGATACTATTAAACATTTTATTGAAGATGTAAAAGAGCTGGGTGTTAAAATTGCTATTGATGATTTTGGTGCTGGTTACTCTAATTTTGAAAGATTACTTGACTATCAACCTGACATCTTAAAAATAGATGGATGTTTAGTAAAAGACTTGGAATCAAATAGCTATTCACTTTCAGTTATAAAAACAATAGTTGCTTTTGCTAAAGAACAAGGTATTTTAGTTATTGCTGAGTATGTTGAGAATGAAGAAATTTATCATATTTTAAATAATTTAGGTGTTGATTTTTCTCAAGGTTATTATTTTGGTAAACCATCTCCTCTTGAGATTATATGAAAACATTAAATATAAAATATACTGGGAACAGTGATTTAGAAAATTTTATAGTTTTTCATAAAATAGGTGAAACAAAAAATATCTTATTGCAAATCTTTACGGGTGTTTGTGAAAAAAAGTTTATAGAAGAGTTAATTAAAACTATAAAAGATTTAGTTCCACATATTAATATTATTGGTAGTACAACAAGTGGAGAGATTCTAGAATCTAAAACTTTTGAATTATCTACGATTCTCTCCTTCTCTCTCTTTGAAGATACTAAAATAATTACATATTCTACAAACATAAGTGATGATAGTTATCAAACTGCTCAAAAGCTTATATCACAGTTTGATTCTACAATGACACCAAAAGTAGCGATAACATTTACAGATGGTTTGCATGCAAATGGTGAAGAGTATATAAATGCTTTTAACGATTATAGTTCTAGTTTGATAGTTGCTGGTGGACTTGCTGGGGATAATGCCTCTTTTAAAAATACCATAGTTTTTAATCAAGATAGTGTTCATGTGGATGGAGCAGTTGTTGCACTACTGTTTAATGAGAATCTTAAAGTGGCTACAAATGCTAGTTTTGGTTGGGAAAATATTGGTAAAACAATGACTATCACAAAATCAAAACAAAATATAGTGTATGAAATTGATGATAAAAATGTGATAGATATATATGCTAAATATTTGGGTGATGACATAGCAAAAGAACTTCCAAAAATAGGTATAGAGTTTCCACTTATAGTAAAAAAAGATGGTTTAGATATACCAAGAGCTGTAATTGGAAAAGATGACAATGGTTCATTGATATTCGCAGGTAATCTAAATGTTGGAGATAAGGTAACATTTGGTTATGGAAATATTGAAACTATTTTAGATTCTGGTAATATAATCTATGAAGATTCTAGTATTAAAAATAGTGAGGCAATTTTTGTATACTCTTGTATGGCAAGAAAAGCTTTAATGCAAGAGAGTATAGAGGCTGAGTTATACCCTTTAACTGCTATATCCCCTGTCAGTGGTTTTTTTACTTACGGAGAGTTTTATTCAGAGTGTAACTCCTCTAAGTATGAACTACTAAATCAAACAATGACTATCCTTAGTTTGTCTGAATCAAAGAATAAGGAATCGCTACAAAAAACTCCAAAAAAATTAGATAAAAAACTAAATGATAAAAAGAACTTAACACTAAAAGCACTATCTCATCTAGTTTCACAAACTTCAATAGAGTTAGAGGAGATAAATAATTCCCTAGAAACAAAGATAAATCTAGAAGTAGAAGCAAATAGAAAGAAAGACAAGCAACTCTTAGAGCAATCTAGAATGGCTCAAATGGGTGAGATGATAAGTATGATAGCTCACCAGTGGAGACAACCACTAAGTGCTATAAGCTCTACAAGTTTAGGTTTAAATTTAAAAGCTAAATTAAATAAATTAGATAGAGAAAAAGTGATAGAGTTAACAGCTAATATATCCAATTATGCACAACATCTAAGTTCTACAATTAATGATTTTAGGGATTTTTTTAAACCAAACAAAGAGAAACAAGATATAACTTATACTGAATTAGTTAATAATGTTTTAAAAATAGTAGAGGTTTCAATAACAAATAAAAATATTAATATAGTAAAAGATTTATCCTCCAAGGAGATATTTAGTACATTTCCGAATGAGATAATGCAGGTGATTCTAAATCTACTTAAAAATGCAGAAGATGTTTTAGTAGAAAATGATGTGCAAAATCCAGAGATAAGAATAGTAACAAAAGGTTCTACTTTAATAATATCTGATAATGGTGGTGGAATCTCTTCAAATATCATAGGTAAAATATTTAATCCATATTTTTCAACAAAAGAGAAAAAAGATGGAACTGGACTTGGTCTTTATATGTCAAAGACGATAATAGAGGAGCATTGTGAAGGTAGTTTAAGTGTTAGCAATAATCAAGATGGTGCTGAATTTAAAATAATATTAAAAGATAAAATGGAGAAAGTATAGTGTTAATTTCATATAAATGGTTAGTAATTATAGCTTTACTATTATCAAGCCAAATAAATGCAGATGATTTAGAGATAGATAGTTTATTAAAAGATATTGAAAAAAAAAGTGATTTATCTGAAAAAACAAAGCTTGAAAATAGTGGAATCTCTTTTATATATACTAGAGATGATTTACGAAGAATGCAGGCAAAATATTTAAAAGATATTCTAAAATCTAGTTATAGTTATGGATATAATGAGAATCGTTATGGTCTACCAGACCCACTTACACAAGGAACAAATGCTCCATATATGAGTGGTATAGTTAGAGTATATATAGATAACCAAGAGATTACTTCTGGTATGTTTGGAAGTGGAGTGGTGTTTTTTGGAGATATTGATATAGGTTTTGTAGATCATATAGAGATATATACACAAAGCCCAACTTATGAGTTTTCAACAGAGGCTACATATATGCTCGTTAAACTATATTCTAAAAAAGCTTCTAAGGATGAGGGTGGAAAAATTGAGATAAACGGTGGTAGTTACGGCTCAGCTAGAGTTAGTGGATATTACTCACAAGAGTTAAATAATGATTGGTCATATTTTACTTATCTCTCCCATAATAACGACAATAGAAAAAACAATAATAGCCATCATACTAAACTGTCTAGGGATAAAGATGTAACACATATATTTACTTCATTGCATAATGAAAATAATAATATACTCATAGATGCAACAAAACAAAAAAGGGATACCTTTATAGGGATAAGTCCAGATGCTACACCTGTTGATGGTCGAAGAGATATGAGATCTTTTCATATCGGTTATGATGCCACATATAATAACTTCTCTTTTTTAACTACTTATGATTATTCAGATATAAAAGGTTATTTGATAGATGATGTTACAGCACCTTTTGTGTCATTTAGAGAGAAAGATAGTTACTCTAAATCTTATACAGCAGAGATAAAATATGATTTTATAAGAGAATCAAATAAATTAACAACAGGCTTAAAATATAGATATAAAGATTATGATCTTACTAAACAGATTGTTAATAATATAAAGTTTCCTGACAGAAAAAATAAGGCTCAGTCTGTATCAACAATTTTTGCAGAAAATCAGTTTAGTATAAATGAAAGTTCAATTGTTAGTACTGGAATCTTGTACTCAGAGGTAAACTCTAATCACTCTATACAAGATGATAATTTAGTGATGTATAAGATAGGGTATACCCATCTATATGATAATTGGATTTTTAAATTTTTAGGTTCCCATTCAGAAACAGCACTTGAACCATATTTAATAGAGAATCCATTAGTTGTTGATGGAAAATTAGCACCTCAAAAATCGGATAATGTATATGGAAATTTTATCTACACAGATGATAAAAATAGATATGAATTACTTGTAGGTTTTATGAAGGTAAAAAACTACCTGATGGCAGATGTAACACAAAATAATAAGATAGATAATATTAAAAATGATTTAGAGATGAAATCAACATTATTTAGATGGACTTATGAGTATAATAATTACGATAAACTGTTTACAGATTTTTCTTATCAAGCTATTGATAATTTACCAAATATTGATAATTTTAAATCTTACTCTGCTGTAATAAGAAGTTTAAATAGTTACAAAGATTTTGATTTTTTTAATGAGATGATTTTTTATAGAGATAATGTAGCAAATAAAACATTTTGTGATTATAGTGCAGGTGTTATCTACCAATACACGCAAGATATGACATTTTCAATAAAGGGTAAAAATCTTTTTGATAAGGCAAAAACAACTCAGTATTATAGAGTAAACCCAACAACAATGCAGAGTGAATCACCATTAGAGATATCACCAATAGATAGAAAAATAACATTAAGTTTAGAGTACTTATTTTAATGAAATACTTAATTATATTTTTTATCTCTCTATCTATATTGTTTGCTAATGATAATTATGAGCTTAAGCTTTATGAAAAAATAATTCCAAGTATATTTAAGCATAAAGTATATGTTTATGTAGATAAAAAAAGTGAAGAGCTATTAAAAAATAGTGATAAATTTTTAATAGTAGATAATTGTAATAATGCAGATATTTTAATAGGTAAATATTTTGATAACTTAGAAGATAGTTGTAAAAATAAACCATATTTTTCAACAAGCTATAAAAGTTATAAAAATAATAAAAATAGTTTTGGAGCTTTTTACTGGAGAAAAGGTCGTCCTCAAATAAAATTTAGAGAAGAGATTATTAAGAAGCAAAACCTTACTCTTCCAGATAGTTTTAGTAAGTATATAAGATAAAGGAGAGTTAAATGTTTGATAAATTAAGATTAACAAATATATTTAATCTATTAGCAATTATTTTAGTTATAGCATTTTTTGGTTTTTATAATATTTTTGAAGAGACAAAGAAAGTTATTATAGATACAAATCAAAAATCTCATTTAGATTATATAGATAATGTTACAAGTAATATTGGTAATGCTATAAAACAAACAACAGATAATAATATATATGAAAATCTAAAAAAAGATAAAGCGTTAAGAAAAAATCTAGAATATTTATTATACTTTTTTATAACGGATAGATATAGATATATTTATGTGCTTAATAAAGAAGAAAATGGTTCTAATGAATTTCAATTTTTACTTGATGGAACAGAAGATATTGATGAAAAAAGTGAATTTGAAGAGAGATTCACACCATTAGATATAAATAAATGGAATAATGCATATAAAAATCAAAAATCATTATATTTTAAACAAGAGGGAAATCTCGATGAGATATGGATGACATATCTAAAACCTGTTGTAGTTAATGGAAAAACAGAGGCTTTAATTGTAGTTGATTTTTCACTAAAAGAGCATAATCAAATTATAGTTTCTTTACAAAAATTTGAAAGCTTTTTTGAGATTGCTATAACACTTACTTTGATTATATTATTCTTTATTTTATTAGTATCTTTTATCGATGCTAAAAGAGCTAAGGTTAATGAAAAACTTTATGAAGAGTTAAAAATGAAAACTCAAGAGATATCAGAATTTAATCTAACACTAGCACAAAAAGTGGATGATGAGGTTGAAAAAAATAGAGAAAAAGATAAACAGATGTTTCAGCAAAATCGTTTGGCTCAAATGGGAGAGATGATAGGTATGATAGCTCATCAGTGGAGACAGCCATTAGCTGCAATAAGCTCCACAAGTTCAGCTATTAACCTAAAAGCAAAACTAAATAAACTAGACAATGTTAAAGTGATAGAATTAACTAATAAAATAAATGAGTATTCAAAACATCTTAGTGAAACTATTGATGATTTTAGAAAATTTTTCAAAGATGAAAAAGAGCAAAGTGAAACAACTTACAATGAGATTCTAAAAAATGTATTAAGCATAATTGAAATCTCTATCAGAAATAATATGATAGAGATAGTAGAAGATTATAATTGTGATGATAAATTTCTTACATATCCAAATGAGATAATGCAGGTTCTTCTAAATCTAATTAAAAATGCTGAGGATATATTGATAGAGAAAAAAGTTGAGGATCCATATATTAAAATAAGTACCTATGTAAAAGAAGATAATTTAATTTTAGAGATAGAAGATAATGGTGGTGGAGTTCCAGAAGATATTATAGATAAAGTGTTTATTCCATATTTCTCAACAAAACTAAAAAAAGATGGAACTGGGCTGGGTTTATATATGAGTAAAACAATTATAGAAGATCACTGTTTAGGTAGCTTAAGTGTATGCAATAGAAATGATGGAGCACTTTTTACAATATCACTACCTAAAACAGAAGATAGTTTAAGTATTTAATACCTAAACTAATTTTATTGTATCTTCTTGAGTTGTAATCATACATAAAAACTGATAGCCACTATCATAACAAGCTTCGTAAGAGTGGGCAATTCCAGCAGGAATATATAAAAAATCCCCCTCTTTTGCATGGTAAGTCTCTTCACCTATTATAACTTTTGCTTCACCATTTAGTACATATTGTTGATGTTGAATCTCATTAGTATGGTTTGGCATACTTCCATCTTTTTCAAGAGTTACCTTTCTTACTAAAAAATCTTTCTCTTCATCTGGTGAGAATAAAGCCATAGTTGCTTTTTGTGTTTTTGGAATTGGATTGCTTATATATTTATCACTATTTGTACAGTACATTTTAGACCTTTATTGATTGTTTTAGCATAAAAACTTATGAGTTTATAATCTTTTCTATATCTTGAGATAACATCGTCCCTTCTTTATGCCAAAGAGTTGTATCTTCATCTTCATAAATAATCATAGTTGGAACTTTATTTATTCTGTAATGCTCTGCTAACTCTTGAGCATCTCCACAATTAACACTTAAAACAGAAACATTGTCATATTTATCATCTACTGTTTCAAGTTCCCAATCTAGTGCCATACAAGCATCGCAAAGGTCAGAACCAAATTTTAAAATAACAATCTGTTTTTTAGCAAATTCTTCTTTTAAAATATCTTGAAAATTACTTTCGTCTATCTCTATAAATGCCATCTTTTTACCTTAAGTTGATTTTTTAAATGCTAATAGTACAATAAAGTATAATAATTTTAGATGAGGAGTGGGTATGTATAAAGAGAGTCTTTTTCTTAAAATTGTTACTTATGGGCCTCTTGTTTTTATCCCATTGATTGTTATTATAGTTTTATCTGTTTCTGTACGGCTATTTAATGAAAACTTTAATAATAGTATAGATGAATTAGGTGGGAATCTTTACAATATTGAAAAGAAAACTATCATAAATAAAATACTTAATATTTCAGATATAGTTATCTATCGTAAATCAATTATCAAAGATGAGTTAACTTTAAGTGTTAAGAATCGTGTCGAGATAGCATATAAAATAGCTGATAATATTTACAATAAATATAAAAATACAAAAAGTGAAAAAGAGATAAAGCAACTTATAATAACATCACTAGAAACACTTGTCTGGAATGATGGTGAGAGTTTTATTTGGATAGTTGATTATGATGGAATCTTTAATCTTTCTCCTAAATATTTAAAACATTTTGAGGGTAAATCTATTATAGATTTTCAAGATGCTACTGGAAGATATGTGATACAAGAGGAGATAGAGATATGCAAGAGTAAGGGTGAAGGATTTATTTGGGATACTTTTACAAAAGCTAATGAAGACACAGATAAACAATATAAACAAGTTGTTTATGTAAAATCATTTGGACACTATAATTGGTATTTTGGTTCTGCAGAATACTTAGATACTGCTACAAAAAAAATTAATAAAAGAATATTAAATATAATAAAAGAGATAGATAGTGCAGGGAGCCATTATATTTTTCTTCTAACAACTAAGGGAGATATTTTACTAAATAAATCTTCCCCAGATATTGTAGGTAAAAATATTTCAGAAATTAAAAATATTAAGACTAAAGAAACCCTTGTTCGTATAGTTAATTCTGTAAAAGATAGAGAAAGTAATTATATATTTTATGATTGGATTAATCCAGTGAGTAACAAAATTGAAACTAAATACTCATTTATACATAAGATTCCAAATACAGATTGGATTATTGGTACAGGATTTTATTCATCAGCAGTAGAGGAGAAGATAGATAAAAAGAAAATAGATATGTATGAGATATTTTATTTAGAATCAAAATATATTATCTATATCTCATTAGTCCTTGTATTTATCGCTTCAATTTTTTCCTATTATGTTGCAAGAAAATTAAAAAATAGTTTTATAAAATATGAACTAGATATAGATAGAAAACAAAATCAACTTTATGAGTTAAATGATACATTAGAATTAAAAGTTATAGAGAGAACTTCTGAACTTGAAAAGATTAAAAACGATTTTGAAGAGTTAGCAATGACTGATATGATGACAAATATGCACAATAGATACTCTATAATGGATATCTTAAGAAAAGAGATAAAACGCTCTCATAGATATAAAACTCCTCTATCTATAATAATGTATGATATAGATTTTTTTAAAAAAGTAAATGATACATATGGGCATGATGTTGGCGATGATGTTTTAATAGAACTATCTGCTCTTGTAAAAAGAAATTTAAGGGATTTTGATATTTTAGGAAGATATGGTGGGGAGGAATTTTTAATTCTTAGCCCAAATACTACACTTGATGATTCCAAACATTTTGCAAATAGAATTAGAGAAGAGGTTCAAAATCATAAATTTAAAATAGTTGGTCATATTACTATAAGTTTGGGTGTTGTTGAGTTAAAGGCAGATGAGAATATAGAAAATGTTTTTAGAAGAGTTGATAGTTTATTGTATCAATCTAAAAATAATGGTCGTAATACGGTTAGTTTTTAAGATGTAAAAAGAGATAATAAAATCTTGGAGCGAAATAAATGGCTTCGATGGTTTTTTAGAGCTTTTTGATAAACTATTAGTAGAAATTTAATTTCAATTTCAGCATTAGCTAAAAAAATGAGTATCTCTAAAAATAAACTTGATGAAATGTTATTATTTAGTTCCTTATTTTATTATGGTAATAATATTACCACAAAAACGATATAATATCATTATGAATTATAAGACAATAGCAAAAGAGACTTTAGAGATAGAAGCTCAGACACTACTTTTAGCATCACAAAAAATTGGCGATGAATTTAATGAAGCGATAAAAACTATTCTTGAATGTGATGGTAAATTAATTATTACTGGAGTTGGTAAAAGTGGATTGATTGGTGCTAAGATGGCAGCAACATTTGCATCTACTGGGACACCTAGTTTTTTCTTACATCCAACAGAAGCACTTCATGGTGATTTAGGGATGATATCTTCTAATGATGTTGTGATAGCAATTAGTTATAGTGGTGAAAGTGAAGAGTTAAGCTCTATACTTCCACATATTAGAAGATTTGGAACACCACTTATTGGGATGACTAGAAGTAAAGAATCAACTCTTGGAAAGTATAGTGACTTAATTATTGATGTAGTTGTTGAAAAAGAGGCTTGTCCACTAGATATTGCTCCAACAAGTTCAACAACTCTAACTCTAGCACTTGGTGATGCTTTAGCAGTGTGTTTAATGAAAGCTAGAAATTTTCAAAAATCTGACTTTGCTTCTTTTCACCCTGGTGGTGCTTTGGGAAAACAGCTATTTGTAAAAGTTTCTAATTTAATGCAAACTAAGAATCTTCCAATTGTGTCTAAAGATACAAAAGTGAAAGAGGCGATACTCAAAATCAGTGAGGGTCGTCTTGGAACTGTTTTAGTAACAGATGAAGATAAAAAACTTATTGCTTTAGTAAGTGATGGTGATATTCGTCGTGCATTGCTTCAAGATGATTTTTCACTTGAAGAGAATGTTTTAAAATACGCAACAATGAATCCAATGAGTTGTGAAGATGAAAATATGCTAGCAAGCCAAGCACTTGTTTTGATAGAAGAGAAAAAAATACAACTTTTAGTAGTAACAGACAAAAATAAAAAAATCAGAGGGGTACTACATATTCATACCCTTATTGAAAAAGGTATATCATAAAATGATGATGAGATTAAACAAATATATTGCTCACCACTCTAGCTACTCAAGAAGAGAAGCAGACAAAGCTATCCAAGATGGTTATGTAAGAGTTGATGGTGAGATTCAAGAGAATCCTGCGACACAAGTTGATGAGAAAGAGACAGTTGTTTATGTAAGTGGGAAACAGATTACACCTAGAGATAAATATACGGTTATAGTTTATAACAAACCAAAAGGGGAACTTGTTACAAAAAGCGACCCTCGTGGAAGAAAAACTATCTACGATTCTTTAGAAAAAGCATACAAACATTTTATCCCTGTTGGGAGACTTGATTATGCTACTGAGGGTGTTTTACTTTTAACAGATGCTTCAAAAGTGGCAACTGCTCTTATGAACTCTGGACTAGAGAGAATCTATAAAGTAAAAATCAAAGGTGAAGTTACAAAAGAGATGGAAGATGCTATGCTTAATGGTCTTGAACTAGCTGATGCAACTGCTGGTGGACA
>Ga0256837_1001760_pt1 | contig 14387 bp, 19 predicted proteins | sample 4562384metaG_FD_185976 | JGI IMG/M metagenome (GOLD analysis project Ga0256837, IMG submission 185976) | Hydrothermal vent microbial communities from Guaymas Basin, Mexico - 4561-384 | ecosystem: Environmental > Aquatic > Marine > Hydrothermal vents | place: Mexico: Guaymas Basin | collected... | reverse complement strand
TGTAAATAAATCCTTTTTAAGCCCATAATACCTAATGAAACTTAAGTTTTTACGCACCCAAATTTTTCATTAAATCCCATAATACCTAATGAAACTTAAGTTTTTACGCACCCAAATTTTTCATTAAATCGATACTTTTAATAAACAAGATTTAAAAGGTATGGCTTCAATTCGTAATTTTATAGCACATGATTATGATGGAATCAATTTAGCAATTATTGAAGATGTAATTAGATATAAATTAGAACCAGTTGTACAAATAGTTGATAATATTTTAGAGAATATATCATAATTATTATAGTAGTGACTTTTGATTTTAGTTACACTAGAAGTTACATTGAGTTTTACTAAATATATAAAAGCCTTTATTTAAAGGGTATATGACCTATTTATTGGTACAGGCCACTGGTACCATGTAGTCTACAATCCAGTTAATAAAGGTTTTTTACAAGATTATAAAATACTTTTAGTCACCTATTAGTCACCCTTATTAAATATTACGCCAATTAACATTACTTACTATAAATTGCATTATGCTCGATCTTTGTACAATGGCTTTGTACTACATTCATACCATGCTCTTTTGCTACTTTAGCAGCAGCATTATTAACTAAACCTAATTGAGTCCATATACATTTTACATCACCTCTTAAGATAGCTTCATCTACAACAGATGCTATAACTTCTGGTTTTCTAAATATATCAACCATATCAATATTAATATTTTTTGGAATATCACTTAAACTTCTATAAACTTTTTCATTAAGTATTGTATCTTCTTTTGGGTATATTGGTATGATTTTAAAACCAGCTTTTTGTAAATAAGCAGCAACTTTATGACTAGCTTTTTCATTATTTGGAGAGCATCCTATAATAGCTATATTTTTTGTTTCTTCAAATATAGCTTTCATCTCTTCTTTGTTTGTATATGTATCTGGCATTTGGCATTCCATAGTTTTCCTTTGTATAATTATAGATAAATTATATCAAATTACAATAAAGTATTTGATAAATTATTAAAATATTAGAAATTATATTTTAATATCATTAAGGATATAATTCTTTTATGATAAATGAACATATAGAATTAGGTGTAATAAACACTTTAAAAATAAATAGAGATACAGAACCAGGATTATATTTAGAAGCAGGGGATGAAGAGGTTATTCTTCTTCCAAATGCTTATGTAACAGATGATATGAATATAGATGATGAACTTGATGTATTTGTATATAGAGATAGTGAAGATAGATTGGTTTGTACAACAGAACAGCCTTATGGGATGAAAGATCAATTTATAATATCAAAAGTAGTAGATACTATGAAATTTGGTGCTTTTATAGACTGGGGTCTTCCTAAAGATCTTTTTGTACCTAGAAATAAACAAAAAACTCCTTTTGAAGTAGGTGATACTAGAATAGTAAGAATTGTAGAAGATGAACAAACAAATCGACTTATTGGAGTTGAGAAGGTTACATCATTTTTAACAAAAGATACATCAGGCTTAGAGATAAATCAAGAGGTAAGACTACTTATATTTGCAAAAACACCATTAGGTTTTAAAGTAATTGTAAATAATATGTATGAGGGGCTTATCTATGCAAATGAGATATTTACAAAATTAGAAATTAGTAATGATATAGTTGGATATATTAAAAATATTAGAGAAGATGGAAAACTTGATATTTCACTTCAGCCAGTAGGAAAAGAGGCTGCAGGAGATGTAAATACTCAAAAGATTATTAAACTTCTAAAACAAAATGAGAACTACCTTCCCTATAATTATAAAACCGATGTATCTATTATAAAAAAAGTTTTTGGTATAAGTAAAAAAGCATATAAAAGAACTTTAACATCTATGATAGATTCAAATACAATAAAGTTAGATGATGAGGGAATGAAACTTCTAAAGGTGTAGATAAAATGAAAAAAGCGATGCTATTAATAGAAGTTATTTTTAGTATAGTTCTTTTTTCAATAATTGCATCTTATAGTATGAATATACTATTATCATTAAATGAAAAGAATGTCATCTCTACCTTTCAAACGCATAATAATATAAAACTTGAAACTACAAGATTGTTTTTACTAAAGAATAATAATTTTGAAGATATAAAATACGAGAATTCAATTTTATATTATAAAAATAATATCTTACTTGATAATATATCTTTATATAATTTAAATATTTCAAATAAAATAGCAACAATAAAGATATGTATATATGATGGTAAGATATGTCAAAATTGGAAAATAAAAACCTTATGAATAAAAAATCAGCATATGCACTTTTTATTACTATGTTTTTAGTTATATTATTTAGTATATATAGCTTATCAATAATTGAAAATAATACTTTTAGCCAAAGGTTAAATCATCTGAAATATTTACATTTACAAGCAAAAATATATATGGATAATATGACACAATTTATAGATAATTCAACTGAAAATGAGATTGAAAGTTTTATATTAGATGACGATAGGTATCAAATTAAGATTTTAAAGATAATGAATGATGAGAATATTACAAATTATATTGTATCAATAGAGACTACAGATGATACACCACTTCGATTAAGTAAAAGCATAGTAAAATAAAATATATGAATATAAAGGTAGAGTTATGGATAGACTATATGCTCCTTGGAGAACAGAATATATTATAAATAATAGTAAAAAGATAGATGGCTGTGTATTTTGTCATATTGTAAATAATACTTCTGTAGTTGATGATGAGGAATTAGGTGTTTTACATAGAGAAAAAGATTTTTTTATAGTTATGAATAAATATCCATATTCGCCTGGCCATTTTATGATAATACCAAATATACATACTCCAAACCTTGAAGATTTAGATAGTGAAGTATTTGCTAAAATGTCTAAATATACTCAAAAAGGTGTAAAAATGTTAAAAGATATTTTAGGTGCAAAAGGTATCAATATAGGTATGAATTTAGGAAAAGCTGGTGGAGCTGGTATTGCAGAACATATTCACTTTCATTTAGTTCCTAGATGGGAAGGTGATACTAATTTTATCACAACTATAGGTAACACTAGAATATATAGTAGTGATGCTAATAAAATATATAAAAAGTTAAAAGAATCTTGTGCAAATTATTTTAGATAATTATACCTTTACTTTAATTCATAGGACAAATAAAAAAATCAAAAGAATTAGTTTATCTATTGAAAATAAAGATGAAATTATTATCAAAACACCATTGAAATTTAAAGCACATCAATTAAAAGAGATAGTTTTTGAATATAAAGATTGGATACTAAATTCAATAAAAAAAGTTCCTTCTAAAAATCAATTTGATTTTGTATCAGGAGGTAAAATCCCATATATGGGCATACAATACCCAATGATTCTTAAACAAAATGTAAAGGTAAAGAAAGTAAAATTTACATTTTTAGAAGATAAATTTTTAGTTGAGTATAATAATTCTTCTCAAACATATGATGAATTTATAGATGGACTTAAAACTTTTTATAAGCATAATGCTCAAAAAATAATTGATCCTATTTTTGATGAGTGGACATATGTTACTCAACTATTTCCAAATAAAATAGGATATAGATTTGCAAAAGGTAGATGGGGAAGCTGTAGTTATGAGAATAATATTTCAATAAATTATAAACTTTTACAATTTAATAAAAGATGTATAGAGTATGTTGTTTTACATGAGTTATGTCATATTACAGAGAAAAATCATTCTAAAAAGTTTTGGAATTTAGTAAGTAAATATATGAGTGATTATAAAAATGTAGAGAGAGAACTTAAAAGTAAATTATTTTAATTTTAGGTTATTTTCTTAAGTTTTCTCTTGATAAAATAGAGGTATCGATTATATCTTGTAACTTCTCTTCAAATGCAACATACTCTTGAGTTTTTCTTAAATATGCTAAAAGCAACTCTTCGGTAGTTAAGTTTTTATCAGTAGATAAAAATTTCTTTAGACTATTTTCAAGTTTATTATCTACATCTTCACCAATATTTATAGTGTACGCAGAGTGATTTATATGAAATGTTATAGTTTTCATATTTTACCATCTTTTTGCAACATAGTTTTTATCATCAATGTTACATCTTGATTATTTCTAGTAAATAAATCATTTTGATTTTTTAAATCACTAAGCTCTGCTTTTAGTTTTTCATTCTCTTTTACTAAGAGTTGAAAATCATGTGAAATATTATCAAGTTTATTTATTAGTTGGTCCAAAATATTCATAATGTATTTTAACAAATAAAATTATTGTTTTTGCTGAAATTATAACTTTCTATTAAAACTATAACTATCTATAAATCTAAATGATATAAGATTTTCTAGAATAGCCACAAGTGCTATAAAGTTTATAAAAGAGCTACCTCCATAGCTAAATAAAGGTAATGGTAAACCAACTACTGGAGCGAATCCTATCACCATCAGTATATTTATACTCATATCTAGAAATAATAAGAGGGCTAGACCACTAGAAAATACACTTATCATATAGTCTTTTTTAAAATGATTATGTAAAAATAAAAGATGGATGATTAATAAAATATATAAAAGCATCAATCCAATTGAGCCTGCAAAACCATATCTTTCAACAAAAGAGGCAAATATAAAATCACTTGTAGCAATAGGTAAAAATTTTAATTGAGTTTGTGTTGCTTGATCTTTTGTTTTACCTGTAATACCTCCTGAACCTATAGTGATCATTGATTGTTTTACATGATAACTAGGCTCTTCACTAATAAAATCATGTATTCTTTTCTTTTGGTAATCTTTAATAAGATATGTATATATCAAAGGGGAAGAGATAGCTAATATTAAAGCTAAACTTGCCAAAATTTTCCAATTTATTCCAATTAAAAATAATACACCATATCCTACTAATAGAAGAACCAATGCAGTTCCTAAGTCAGGTTCTTTTGCAATTAAAATAAATGGTAACAATATATAAAAAGAAAAATATAAAAAATCTTTAAAATTATATCCATCTTTTGGTGGTGGTCGTTTATGTATTAAAAATGCTAACATAAGTAAAAAAGCTGGTTTAAATAATTCTGAAGGTTGAATAGTCATCCCTGTACCTGGAATAGATAACCATCTGCTAGCTCCTAATTTAGTTATACCAAATAACTCTACACAAAGAAGTAAAAATATTCCAAACCAATATATTATAGGTATAAGATGTAATAATTTTCTAAATGGTATAATAAAGACTATTACAAATGCAAGAGCAGATAAAGAGAAGTAAATTAATTGTTTATGTGCTAGTATTACATTTATCTCACTTATTAAGTGATGTGATAAAAATACCAAAGGTAATATTAATAAAATTAATTCAAAATTAAAATGTGAAATTATCCGTTTGTCAAAGAAGTATACCATAAAGGAATAGTAACTAAATATGAATGAAAAAGAGTTTATAGCCAAAGAAGAGATCCGTTTAGATATGTTTTTATCAAAACAATTAGATGAAACAAGAAATCAGGTAGATCATCTGATAAAAAAAGGTTTTGTAACAGTAGAAAATAAAAAGAAAGCTAAAAGTGGTTTAAAACTACAAGTTGGTCAAAAAATTTATGTAAAACTTCCAGAGGTTAAAAAACAAGAAGCATTAGATGTTGATTTTGATGTAGAAATTATATATGAAGATGAATATTTTATGGTTTTAAATAAACCATCAGGTGTAATTGTTCATGGAGCTGCTTCTGTAAAAGAGGCTACATTAGTTGATTGGTTGAAGAAAAAAAATATATCGTTATCTACAATTAGTGGTGAAGAGAGACATGGTATAGTTCATAGACTTGACAAGGGCACAAGTGGACTTATGGTTATAGCAAAAACTAATGAATCGCATGTTAAATTATCATCACAACTTGAAGATAAAACAATGGGAAGATATTATTTAGCAGTTATTGATCTACCTTTAAAAGATGATATTATTATTACACAACCTATCGGAAGAAATCCAAATAATAGACTAAAAATGGGAATTGTTCCTCATGGTAAATCAGCAAAAACATCGTTTGTAAAGTTAGAGTTAAGTAAAAATGAACAATATGAATTAATAGCTGCTAAACTTTTTACAGGAAGAACTCATCAGATTAGAGTTCATTTAGAAACAATAAATAGACATATCTTAGGGGATAGTTTATATGGTTTTAAGGGCAATACTGATAAGATTAAAAGAGTTTATTTACATGCATATTGTTTATATCTTAAACATCCAATTACTGGAGAAGATATGAAATTTGATGTAAAATTACCAGAAGATATGAATAATTTTTATAAAGACAATTTTAATGGAGATGATTATAGTGAAGAGATTGACAACAAGCTTGTTATTGATAGGTTCAATAGCGATATTTAGTGGATGTGAGCAAAATTTAGATATAGCACAAAAACCGAAGATAGATTTAAATCTTCCAGTTATTGATTTTGGTTCAATTAAATCTATTTCTGCTATTGATTCTATAGCGCTAGAATGGAAAAGTATAACAGATTCTGGCGTAGAAGGTTATCATATTTATAGATCAAATATGCAATTTGATGGAACAAAATTTAAGAGAATTGCTACTCTTAAAAACAAATATATTACACATTATTTAGATACTGACTTGGAGCCAAATAGTAAATATTCTTATACTATTTCTATGGTAAATACTCATGGAATAGAATCTGCACCAAGTGAAGCTGTTATTATCTCAACATTACCAAATTTTGATTCTGTTAGTTTAATTCAAAGTATTAGTAATCTTCCTCGTCAGATAAAAATATTGTGGAGACCACATACTAATCCTGCTGTATCAAAATATATTATTGAAAAAACATCACCTGTAACTAGTGAATGGGATGAGTTAGCAGAGATTAAAAATAGATATAATATTGAATATATTGATGAAAATTTGGGTGATAATGAAACATATTCATATAGAATAAAATCAGTAACATTTGATGATATTGTATCTAATTCAAGTGCAATAACAACAGCGACAACAAAACCTTTGCCAAATCAAATTGATAGTTTTACATGTACAAGGGATCTTCCTAGAAATATTCAAATTACATGGGGAAAATCATCTACTGAAGATGTAGTTTATTATAATATATACAGATCATCTACAGTTGACGGAAGTTTTACAAAAATTGCTCAAGCTCCAGCATCACATAATAGATTTGATAATCATATAGCTCAAGATGGTAAAATATATTTTTATAAAATTACAACTACTGATAAAGATTCTTTAGAAAGTAAAATTGAAGAGGTTTCTCCTGTTATGGGTTCAACTCTTAGTAAGCCAAAAATGCCTAAAGTAACATTAGCTCAGATACAAGGTAATAAAATAATTTTAAATTGGGAAAATTCTGATGATAGAGCAGTTTCATACAATATATATAAAACTACAAATAATGGATGGAATTCTAAAAATGAAAAAATTATACCAAATATAGAAGGGTTAAGATTTGAAGATCCTGATGTAATAAGAGGGGTAGAATATAGTTATAGTATTCAAGCTGTAGATAAGCATGGATTATTATCTAACAAAACAGAAGAATTATCTTCTAAGTTACCAAAATTAACAAATCCAGAAGGTGAGTAAGTAAATGCCACATATCTTATTAAAAAGTCATAGTGATATTGTTGTATCTGAAAAAAGTGATTTAAAAACGAGTTTTGATTTTATTGCAAAATCAAAATATGATGATAAGATTGGTACAACAATAGATGGTAAAGAATTTTTATTAACAAAAGTTGATAAAAATGGAAATGATTTAATAAAACTTGATACAGCAACAAGGCTTACTCCTGTTAGTTTGATGAAAGATGCTTTAAATGATTATGTTACTATTTCAAAAGAAGAACTTTTATTTTCAAATACAAATTCAATTTATAAAAAATTAGAACCGCAGCAAAGTTATTTGAAAAATATAAATTATTTTGAAAATGAATTTGAAACGACAAAAGAGATTTTTGTAGAAGTTGGTTTTGGTAGTGGAACACATCTTCTACATCAAGCACAACAAAATCCAGATAAGTTAATAATAGGTCTTGAGATACATACACCATCTATAGAGCAAGTTTTAAAGCAATTAAAAATTCAAAATATAGAAAATGTTTTAGTTATAAATTATGATGCAAGATTATTTTTAGAATTTTTAAAATCAAATAGTGTTGGTAGAATTTTTGTTCATTTTCCAGTACCTTGGGATAAAAAACCACATAGAAGAGTTATGAGTGTTGATTTTATTGAAGAGAGTTTACGAGTCTTAAAAGTAAATGGAACATTGGAGTTAAGAACTGATAGTCCAAATTATTTTGAATATTCAAGCTCTCTTTTAGATAATTTTAAAGATTATCCTTCAACTATTGAAAAAAATAAAGATTTAGCAGTTACAAGTAAATATGAAGCTAGATGGAAAAGACAAGAAAAAGATATATGGGATGTTACAATTACATCTACACAGAATTCACCAGAAGACAACTTGGAAGATAGTTTTTTATTTGATGAAATAGCTGATGTTGATATTTTAAAAAATAGATTAAAGAATATACCTACAGTTAAAAAAGATTTTCTAGTACATTTTGTAAATGTTTATACGATAGATTTTGGTATTGAAAATGGATTGTTGATAAAAGTTACATTTGGAAGTTTTAATAGACCAGTAACAAAATATATTATTGTCCAAAAAAATAAAGCAAGATATTTTCAAGGTGATCCAATAAAAACAAAAACAAATTTATTGGCACATAAAATTATTTGTGAGAGCATAAAGTGATATTAGCAAAAAACATAACATTGACCTATGATAATAAACGAAATATCATAGAGAATGGGAATTTTCATATTAAAGAGAAAGATTTTATATTTATTACTGGATCAAGCGGTAGTGGTAAATCAACACTTTTAAAATCATTTTACGGAGAGTTACCTATAAAAAAAGGTGAACTGTATGTAAATAAAATAGATTTATCTAAAAAAAATAATTCAAAACTTTTAACACTTAGAAAAAATCTAGGGATAGTTTTTCAAGATTATAAACTAATAGCAGAATACACAATAGAAGAGAATATAATGTTACCACTAGAGTTACATAATTATGATTCTAAAGTATCAACAAATCAAGTTAAGAATTTATTAAAACATGTTCAACTAAGTCACAGAGTAGGGGCATATCCAGCAGAACTAAGTGGTGGAGAACAACAGAGAGTTGCAATGGCAAGAGCATTAGCTCATAATCCAAGTTTAATTTTAGCAGATGAGCCAACAGGAAATCTTGATGAATATTCTGCAAATGTTATTTGGAAACTTTTAAAAGATGCAAATCAACATTTAGGTATAACAGTAGTTGTAGTAACTCATACAATACCAAATAATTTTGGTATAAATTATAGAAGATTTAATATTGATGATGGAGTTGTATATGAAGCATCTTAAGTCTTTTTTCTCTTTTACAATACCTTTAATAATAATGCTTGTAACATTTAGTATATATCTACTTATAAATAAAGTAGTAGATAATTATAAATCAAATATTACAAATGATTATTCAATAATGGTAATAGCAAATACACCAATAGGAACATTAGATACTATCTCTGGTATAAAAGTAAAAGATGTTAAGATACTAAAGAAAGAGAAGATAATAAAAGATGTTAAAAAGAATTTATCAGAATCATCTTTAAAATTATTAAAGACAAAACTTCCATACTTTTATCAAGTATATTTAGAAGAGTTTCCAACAACTTTTAAATTAGAACAGATAAAAAAAGAGTTAACTTCAATACCAAATGTTAAAAGAGTAGAAACATTTTCAAGTGATCATAATAAAATATATTCACTTTTAATACTTATTCAAGATATAATAATAGTGTTATTTGCAATAGTTCTGTTATTATCAATTTTTCTTTTATCTCAACAAATCAAGATTTGGTTTTTTGAACAAAGTGAAAGAATTACAATTATTCAACTTCATGGTGGATCGTTGTTGTATAGTTCAAAACCAATTATAAAAGTTATGATCATAAGTACAATAAGTTCAATAATAATAGTTAGTTTATTTTTGTTTTTCACAATAAATAATATAGCTATTTTAATAAGACCAGAGATTTTACCTTTGATACCAAATATGACAGATTTGCAGTATGATATAATAAAGATAGCTATTTTAGCATGTATAATACCATTGATTACATTCTTTGGTTTATTAGTACAGCATAAATTGAAGTGATAATATGTTAAAAATATTTATAATAATTAATTTACTTTTAGCAACATTATTTGGATCGGTTTTAGATATTAATAAAAAAATAAATAATAATAAAAAATTATTTACTAATGTTAAAAAAAATAAAACTACTCTTGATAAAGATATTGAAAAGTTAGTTCAAAAAATAGATAAAGAGGAAAAAAGATATAAAAAAATAGTAAATATGTTAGAAGTAACAAATAATAAGCTATTTTTAAATAAATTAAAACTCTCTAGAGCAAATGAAAAATTAGAGAAGTTAAAAAAAGAATCTATATCTTTAAAGAAGAAAAAAGAGAATATTGAAAAAAAAGTTATTGACTATATAATAGAAAAGTATGCCATGAGTATGGGGATAAAACAAGCAAATAAGGAAACTTTATCTAATATAATTGATAGAGAAGTTTATAAACTTATTTTTCAAAATGCAAAAGATGAAGTATTTGATCTTAATATTGATTATTTAAAAATCAATAAAGCTACAAGAGAAAATCAAGATAAATTGATTAAAACAAGTAAATTTATAGCAGATCAAGAAAATATAAAAAATAGATATATAGAAAAAGAACAAGAGCAAGATAAGGTTTTAGCATCTTTAAAATCAACACATAAAGCTTATCAAAAACATTTAAAAAATATAATTAGTAAGCAAAATAAGATTACAGATCTACTTGGTAGTTTAAGTATTTTAAAGAAAAAAGAGATAGCTAAAGAGAAGAAAAGAATAAAAGCCCAAAAAGAGCTACTAAGAAGAAAAGCATTAGCTAAAAAAAGAAAACAGATGCTATTAGATAAAAAAAATAAAAATAGAAGTAAAAAATCTAAAAAGATAAGATATAAAGATAAATTAAAATTTGATGATGAAGTAGATATCGAGGTACGAAAAATAGGTTCATCAGCAAAAGGTATAAAGATATCAAAGTATCGTGGTAAAAAAACTATTGCACCATTGAAATCATATAAAATAACTAAAAAATTTGGTAAGTACTATGATAAAGTTTATAAGATGGAATTGTTTAATGAGTCTGTAACATTAAAAGTTACAAAAAGAAATTCAAAGGTATTTAGTGTTTTCAAGGGAAAAATAGTATATGCAAAAAGAAATTCTGGATTATTAGAAAATGTTGTAATTGTGAAGCATACTGGAAGTTTACATACAATTTATTCTCACTTAGATAAAATATCACCAACATTAAGAGTTGGTAAATGGATACCTAAAGGGTATGTAGTAGGAAGAGTAAATGAAAAACTATTATTTCAAGCAACTAAAAATAGTAAATATATTGACCCAACTAGGTTATTTAAATAAAGGAAAATTATGAGAGCATTAGCATTATTTAGTGGAGGTCTTGATTCTGTATTAGCTATGAAAACGATAGCAGATCAAGGTATTGAAGTGATTGCAGTAAATATTAATATTGGTTTTGGTTCAAGTGTAGATAGAACAGATCATATGAAAAATATGTGTAAACAAATAGGTGTAAAGTTAGAAATATTAGATTTAAGACAATTATATCTTGATGAAGTATTATTTGATCCTAAATATGGATATGGAAAGAATTTTAACCCTTGTATAGATTGTCATGGATTTATGTTTAGATATACTGGAAAGTTATTAGAAAAATTTGATGCTCAGTTTATGATTAGTGGAGAAGTTTTAGGACAAAGACCTATGTCTCAACGAAAAGATGCTTTAGAAAATGTAAAAAAACTTAGTGAGCATGATGAATTAATTGTAAGACCACTTAGTGCAAAATTACTTGAACCTTCTAAACCTGAACTAGAAGGTTGGATTGATAGAGAAAAACTTTATGATATAAATGGTAGAAATAGACAAAGACAATTAGCTATTGCAAAAGAGATAGGATTGGAAGATTTTGAATCACCAGGTGGTGGGTGTTTATTAACAGAGATACAATTTAGTAATAAGTTAAGAGATTTTGTAGATCATGATAAACTTGAAGTGGAAGATATTAATACTTTAAAAGCAGGTAGACATTTAAGACTTCCTGATGGTGCGAAACTTATTATAGGACGAGATCAAGATGATAATGAAAAAATAAAGAATACATCTAGTGATAAATATTATAAAGCACGAATAGAAGATGCTAGTGGACCTTTATGTTTATTTCAGAAAGACTCTAGTGAAGATGATATGAAATTAGCAGCAAATTTAATAGTTACATATGGAAGAACAAAATCAGATGAGACATATAAAGTTAAATTTGTAGATAGTACTGATATTACAAATGAGATTGTATGTGAAGGTGAAAAACTTCCTTCAAAACAGGAAGCTTCTCAATATTTTATTTAATATATCTACATCATAGTAGAAAAAAGATTTGTTAAGAATATTTCTATAAATTGAATACCAAATATTAAAATTAGCGGTGCCATATCCATACCACCAAATACTGTTGGTATAACTTTTCTTACCATTGCATAAGCAGGTTCTGTTAGTCTATAAAGCATTTGTACAATTGGATTATAAGGATCTGGTTGTACCCATGATAAAAGAGCTGATATGATTATTACCCATTTGTATAAAGATATTATTGTTAAAAACAGTGTAGCAAATGCTACTATTAGTGAATCTATCATTGTATTATTTCTCCTATATAGTTTTTTATTAGTGGATATATATCACTTAGGCTTGGTCCATTTTGAGAACCTGTTAAAGCATATCTAAGTGGTATAAAAAGTTTTTCTTCAGTTAAACCAGTTTTATTTGTGATATATTTTCTAAAATCATCTAAATCATCTATGTAAGGTGCATTGATAACACACTCTTTTAATAATTTAAACTCATTTTCAAATCCATTTAAATTCTTTTTATCTTTAAATAAAGTTGTTAGTTTTAATTTTATCTCATTGATTGTATCACACTCTTCAAGATATAATTTAGCTAATTTTCCTATATCTCTATCTGCATATCCTAATATTTTTGATAGTCTAAGTTCATCCATAAGTTTAATATGTTCTCTATTTATAAACTTCAATTTTGTTATATCAAATTTTGCAGATGATTTTGATATTTTATTTAAATCAAACCACTCTTGAGCTTCCTCCAAAGTGAATATCTCGGTTGGTGGATTATATCCTAAAAGAATAATATAGTTTGATATTGCTACAGGTAAATATCCTTGATCAACTAACCATCTTACACTAGATGCATTATCTCTTTTTGACATTTTTTTACCAGTTTCCATATTTAAAATCATTGGTAGATGTGCATACTTTATCTCTTTTGTATATCCTAAAGATTCTCTTATATGTATTTGTTTTGGTGTGTTTGGTAGTTGATCTTCACCTCTTACTACTGTTGATATATCAAAAAGCATATCATCTATAGCACAAGCAAAATTATACATAGGTGTTTTATCTTGTCTTAATAATATAAAACTATCAACATCAAAAGGCTTATATTCTAACTCACCTTTAATTGCATCATTAAATTTAATATTATGTTCTGGCTTTTTTAATCTTACAGTAAAAGGAGCATTACATTCAAATTTAGCTTCATCACTTATATTTTCACAAAAACCACTATATCTATAAGGTAATTTTTCTTTTTTTGCTTTTTCTCTATCTTGTTCTAGTGCTTCATCACTACAAAAACAATTAAAAGCTTTTTTATCCAATAAAAGTTTCATAGCCATTTGTGAATGATATTTAATATTTTCACTTTGATGCATAACTCTAGTAAAATTAACACTAAAAAGTGTTAAAAGCTCAAGTATATCTTTCTCTTTACCTTCAATATTTCGTTTTTTATCAGTATCTTCTATACGTATCAATAACTCTTCATTTAACTGTTTTGATAAAATATGATTAATCAAAGCAACTCGTAAGTTACCTATATGCATATCTCCAGTTGGGCTTGGTGCAAATCTTAGCAAATATTTTCCTTAATTTATATGTTTATATATCTATAATATTTTATCATAATTATTTTATAACTACTTTAATATATTTTTATGCTAGCTATATGCTAGGTAAATCCGACTATAAAACCTAAAATCTCCAAGTAAACTTTAAGAAATAGAATTATTTTATAAAATATCCTACTTTTTTTATGACTAAATACGATCACTTTAATAGAAATAAAACTTTCTTATTTTATCCATTAAAATATCAAATA
>Ga0256837_1001759_pt1 | contig 14408 bp, 18 predicted proteins | sample 4562384metaG_FD_185976 | JGI IMG/M metagenome (GOLD analysis project Ga0256837, IMG submission 185976) | Hydrothermal vent microbial communities from Guaymas Basin, Mexico - 4561-384 | ecosystem: Environmental > Aquatic > Marine > Hydrothermal vents | place: Mexico: Guaymas Basin | collected... | reverse complement strand
ATTATCTAGTGAGGATCCATCAATAAAAATCTCTACAAGTGGTGAATGAGAGTGATATGTTCTTCTACATCTATCACTACTACAATTTAAAACTATATGAGAACTACTATTAATTCTTACAGATTTTCTAATAATCATTTATTCTCCTTACTAGCAAATATTTCACCATTATCAGTAATATTCCCATCAATTTTAACATCAATAACATTAATCCATGTAACAAGTGGAAGTTTTGATTCAAGTTTATATTTACTATCAATATGTTCAATAGTAATTATTGAATCTTGTACAGGAATATCATTTGTTACTAGTAAATATTCTAGAACTAGTGTAATTACCTTATATATATCAAAAAATGAATCATTAATAAATAAAACATCTTTTACTAGAATTGATCTATCACATTTTTCAAAAATAGAGTTACATGATGTAATATTTGTATGATCAAGAACATCAATTATCTTTTCCAACTTATCAATAGTATTATCTATCGTATTTTCTCCTCTAATACTTGATTCAGGAATACCTATTGATACTTTCAGTGACCCTCCTGTAAATTCACCATCAATAAAAACACCCACTTCAACAATATCTGAAACATAAATCATAGTTTCATCATAAGTTATTGATCTTTTTCTAAATATATTTTTTATTAATCTTAAAAGATTCATGTATCTCCTTTTATATGTATTGTTTAGCAAGAATAAGTTTACTTGCTATATCTTGATAAATGTTATAATAATAATTTGGGTCATATATAGTACTTGAATCAATAAATTTAGTTTGAATTTTCACACCATCTGAATAAAGAAATTCATTTCCTTTTTCATCAAATTGAAATAATTTTTCGTTATCATATCGTTTATTAATTATATCAGAAGTAAAATTATTAATGTCAGTATAATTACAACCCATAATCCAAATTTTTGATAAATCTGTAATTAAATTATGTTCTCGAGAAAATGTATGTTTAATATCGATTCCGTTATCAGTAATATACATCTGTTTATTTAAAGAATCCAACTTTTTAATAAATAGATAAAATCTTGATTCATTAAAGTTGTAAAGAAAATCATTCTTAATATTTTTAATAAGTAATGGTTTATCAACAACAAATTCATCAACAAAAACTTTTAGAACTTTAAAATCTAGACCGATTTTCATATTAAGTTCTAATAATCTTTCCATAGTATAAACACTACTTCTAATAAGTTCATCGTAATATTCTCGAGACTCTCTAACAATTAATCCTGATAATTTAGTATATATTTCCTTTGCCTCTTTATGGTCTTTAACTTGATAAATATATCTTAAAAAATCCTCTTCAGAAAATTTATCGTTAATAATAAATTTCAATTCATTATTTTTTATCTTAAAAATTATAAAATTTAATGCGTGTGAACTGATATCATATTTGTATGAGTTTATAAGTATATCATGTTTATTGTAGTGAGTTGGTAGTGAAATATTATAGTGATGATATTTGTATTCTACCAACTTAATATATTTAATTTCTTCCATATATTATCCTTTAAAAGGAAAAATAATAGTGTAGGGAAATCCTACACTATTATGGTTTAAGTTTTTCAGCAACAAGTTCTTTAAATTTATCACTCGCCTCAAATTTTGGAGTATATTTATCTTCAGTTTTATATTTTTTACCTGTTACATTATTAATACCTTCTCTTCCTTGTTGAAATCTTGGGAAGAATCTACCAAATCTTGTAATAGAAACTTTATCTCCTGCAGCAACATGTTCTTGTATTAATTCAAAAGTTGCTTGAATTAATTCTTGAACTTTAGTTACTCCAATCTCTTTAAATCTTTCATCTCTTTCGACTAGTTCTTTTGCAAGTTGTGTTACAGTTATTGCTTTTCTTTCACTCATGGAAATCTCCTTTTCTTTGAATTTTTTTTCTACAATTGTTACATTATCAGATACATCTGAATCTGATGTTCTCTCTTTAATAATTTCTACACTCATTTTTATTAAATCATCGATTAAGTTCATCGCATTTCCTTATTATACTGAAATTTCCTTTGAACTTACTGCAGTAAAATTTGGTTTAAATTCCTCAAATTTTTTAATAAGTTCTTGATAAATATTTTCGTTACTAATCATGTATTTATTTTCAAGAATTTTTCTGATTTTGATCTTATATTCACCATCTTTATTATATGTTAAATAATTAACCTTATGAACAATTTCTACATCTAGCTTAACATCGATACTTCTCAAATGAACTACTAAACGATATATACTAACTCTATCCATTAACATAACATATTCCTTTTTTATTTTACTACAAAATAATTATTATTAATATTGATAAACAAACCATAGTTATTAATTGAATTAATATCTACTACATCTCCTGTATAATCCATGTGATCATTTTTTGTAACTATGTATTTAGTAAATGGTAAAAAATTTTTGATTCTACTCCCAATAGCTAGATCTTTACAAAAAATAAAATCAGAATGATAATGTGTTATATCACATAGAAATTTAGTAGTTTCAGACGCAATTAATGTAAAATTTTCTGTAATTGTATTTTTATCTTGAAGAGTTATTTCAATTATTCTAAAATTTACTTTTTCTACAACTTTATTTTGAATAGAAATTTTTGATTTCTTGAATCCATTATTAAAGCACAAAAAATTATCCTCTTTATTTACAACTGATGATTCAACAATATTTTTATCAATTAAATCATGTAGTGAAACAAGAGAAGATAATTCATAATCTTCTCTTATTCTTAAGAGTTGAATATTATGAAAATCTTTTTCCCTAATCAACATCAATAGTTCCTTACCATCTGTAATAGAGCTTGATTAGATCTAAAATCACCACCATAAAATTCTGTAGTAAATCCATTTCCTTGACTCATAGCACCCCTATATTTTTCACAAGAATGTTCAATATTTTTGAGTTTAACATATACACTCTTAGTTTCAGCAGTTTCAGAAATTTTATCATAAATTGCTTTTGTTAAATCCTCTTGAAGCCATCCTCTCTGTGCGATATATCTTACAACTCTTTGAAGTTTTGATATACCAAGTACATATTTATCAGGAATATATGCAACTATTACTTTTGCATCAGGATTAGATGAAACTAGTGTTCCGAAAGGTGCATAATGATGACTACAAACAGCAGTTAAATCAACTTCTTTTATTATCGGGTTAGGGTATGAGTCATTACTAATTTCGTTTGGAAATTTAGCAAGTCTAACAGGTTTATGGAATCTACCACCCATTAGCTCTCTATCATCATGTATATTTGCACCTGACCACATTTTTATAACTCTTCCTGTAGTACCAATATTCCCTACAGAATAATCTTCTGCAACATTTGGATCATTTTTATCAATTAGAAGTGCATCAAATACTTCACTCATCTTTTCACTTGCTACTAATCTCATTAAATAATGTGATTCATCATTCCATTTTTGATTAGTTTCAAAAATATTTTCATTAACTTTAAAAGGTTTTGCTTCTAAATAAACTTCACTAGCCCAACCAAAGTCAGTAGAAGGATATTCTTGTATAAATTTTTCATAAATTCTTTCGATTTGTTCATCAGTAAGATTAAATCTTTCTTTTAATTTCTCTTTAATTTCTTGTTTATTCATATAAGAACTCCTTGTTTTTTATTATTATTTATATTTAGTCATCATAAACGAAAACTGACCCAAAATAATTACATCTTTCTTTCATTTCTTGAAATTTTTGAATAATATAATTTTGAATATTATCAATATCATACTGAACTTTATTAATTTTGTCAAGAATTTCATCAATATCAAGAGAAATATTTAATAATTTTTTAATCGAATATTTAGAAACTATTCTTTTTACAATCTCAATATCAAAACCATTTGATTCTGCAAGTTCAAGTAATTTTTTAATTGAATCTTTCTCTTGAAGAGCTTCTCTAACATAAGGCCTTATTTTTTGTATCAATTGATATTCATATAGTGTTTCTTCTAACTTTCTTTTTTCATCATATAATCTTATTAGTGTTGTTTCTTTATAAATTTCATATGTTAATCTTAACCAATCTTTTAATGTTATGGACCCAATTTGTTCAAGATTAATATTTATATTAATCATAAATTTTAATGAAGTAGTCATCTTATTTTCTATTTCCTCTAAATACTTATCAAAATAATTTTTTCTAGTAAACTTCATATACACATCAGTATATGTTGATGTTGATAAATCAGAAAAGATCTCACATTTTTCAGTAATTTCTTTTATCTTATCTTGTTTTGTAAAATAATTGTTTGTTAAAGCATAAACATGTATTTCTCTTGTTTTAGGATTAGCATTAATTCTTGGTTTAATTTTGATAGAAAATGATGTAAGTTTTTCCCAAATATCTCTTGTTGATATTTTTTGATCAACGATTTCCACATTATCACCAAAAAATAATTCTGGATATTTTTTAGATTTCCAATCATTTTTAATATTATCAATAACAAAATCGACTAAATCAGAAAATCTAAACTGTGGATATTTGGATGCTATTCCATGTGACATTCCTGACATTAATGATGCTTGTGTATAAGGCTCACCATTTATAATTGCCATTGGTATTGGAGCCGGAAGTGTTATAGGTTCAGTAAATGGATAGATTTGTCCTTCAATAAATTTAACATAGTTGATGTTTTCAAAAACATAATCAAGAAAAGGAGTCCAACCAACAGAAGTATATCTTTCTGCTGCTGGCTTTCTATATTCAATTGCTCTATGAAAATTCCCCCAATTTCCATATTTCCATAGTAAACCTTGTTTAACTAGTGTATAAATTGCATCAGATGCTCCACTATCTGCATGAGGATGATATTTACCTATAGTTTCACCCATTAATGAAATGGTTTTTACTTTCTCCTTATTTGCCATTGTAGATAAAGCATATAAAATTCTTATATGAACTCTCTTTAATCCTGTTATATCAACAGTACCTCTCATAGAACCAATAAATTTAGCATACTGTTGGTAATATTCAACAGATACATTTTTTAGTTTCTTTTCTATTATTTGAATAGATTCACTCATTTATACTCCTTATTTATCAGATACACTATTCCTGCAACAAATATACCTAACATAATAATATTAAATACTTCAAATATCGAATCACTATCCATTCTATTCACCTTTTAATATATCATGAATATTAATTACTTTTTCAATGTGATCTACATATATTCCTACTTTATAGTTTAATTGTTTCTTGAATTCAGATGAATTCATCAGCTCTTCAAATATTTTTAATTCTTCATTAATGTCATCGAATACAATTTTAACATATCTTTGCCATTTACCAAATAAAGTATTTCTAAGATCTTTAGCTTCCATTTCACCAAGACCTTTAAATCTGAAAAATTTAGTATTTGGATATTTTGACATAAGTTCATCATATGTGAATAAATAATCAATTTGTTTTTTATTAAGTTTTACTTTATAAAGTGGTTGTTCAGAAATATAAACTAACCCATTCTCTAATAATGAAGGCATCATTTTAGCAAAGAAAATTAGCAATAAATTTCTAATATGTAAGCCATCATCATCAGCATCTGTTAATATTACAATCTTTTCATATCTTATGTTCTCAAGGTTTTCTTTTTGATGTTTATATCTATAACCAACTCCAATAGTTCTTATGAGATCTTGTATTACTCGGTTATTTAAAATAGCTTTGATATTACTTGAACTTACATTTAATGGTTTACCTGTTAAATAAAATACAGCGTGTTTTTCTTTATCTCTAATATCAATTAAATGACCACCTGCAGAATCTCCTTCAACTATAAATAAAGTAGTTCCACTAATATCTTTACTTAAACAATCTTGCAAATTTTCAACATCAAGATTTCTATTAATTCTACCTTTTACATGTTTTGTTGATTTTAAATTCTTATTAGCAATGCTCAGTTTATACGCGTGTAATATTTCAATATAAGGCTTTGTTACCTTTTCAAAATATTCTTCACTCATTAATGTTTGTTTTATCTTATCTTTTAGTTTTGAAAATCTTTCTTTAAAGTATGATAATGGTGTTGTTAATTTAGTTTTATCTTGTGAATTAAAATCTTTTTGCAAAATATTTGCCTGAACAAATAGAACTAATCCTTTTGTAAAATCATCTTTTACTAATTCAGTATATTTAAGTTTTTGTGCGATTTCATAGAATGCATCTTTTACAGCAGTAACTGCAAATTTTACATGAGTCCCTTCAGTATTCATTGGAATATTATTTAGAATGCTTGAATATTTAAATGATGCACTCTTTCCTTTTTTAGCAAGATTTTCTAACTGTTTTTGATCAAAAGATATTAGAACACTCATATCTTCATATTGATATTTTGTTACTATTGGACCTATCCAACTTAATTCATTGTTGAAAATATATGATAGATAATCATCAGGAATAGGAATTTCTTTATCATCAACAATTAATTTAAGAACTTTTAATTTATTCCCGAGAGTAAATTTTAAACTCGCAAGTCTACCAACTAATTCTTTAATATTTACTTCACATCTTTCAAAATATTGACAATCAGGAATAAAAGAAATACTTGTTCCTGTTTCCTCTCGCTTAACAACGCTATCTGATTCTTTAAATGGTTTACTATCTTTTAGAGCAAACAGATATTCTTTATTATTTCTATAAATTTGAAAAACCATTACTTTACTTAGTGCATTAACAAGTGTTAATCCTATTCCATGTAAACCTGCTGTAGGTTTTTCATACCCTTTATTCTTTTGTTTCTTCCCTTTTCCTGAACTAAATAATTTTGTTGTAATTAAATATGGAACATATACTCCATCTTTTTTATCAACAGGAATCCCCCTCCCATTATCAACAACTGTAACTTGTTTTGTTTTAGTATTAATTTTTACAAATATTTTATCAGCATATCCATTAGCAACTTCATCAGCTGCATTATCCAAGATTTCATAAATTAAGTGATTATAATATTCTGTACTCCCTGCGTAAAGATGAGGATTTGCTCTAATCTGATCAATATCAGACATTACTTCTATATGTTCAGAACTATATGAGGTTTTTAAATCTTTTTTCTCTTCACTCATTAACTATACCTTTCTTTTTAAAATTTTGTTATCTTTGGATTATTTATAGAAAAAATAAAAAGAAAGAGGAAATTAAAATAGATAATCATCCACTTGTTCTTGTGCAGGATGTGGAATTTGAGGATGTAAATCTATATTGATAGGTTGTGCTGGTCGTGGAGGTTGAATTGATTCAGCACCTTGATTCTTCTTCTCCTCAACTATTTCACGTCTTTTTTGTTTCTTCATTTCATCAACAACTCTTTCAATTAATTCATCTACTATTTCTTTATGATTATTGTCAACAGATCTATTGTGTTTACCTCTTACCTGTATAATACCATAAGTACCCGGATTTATTTCACAAGTATATCTAAAGGTTTTATCTTCTTTAGATTCAAGTCTAAAAATAGAGCTTCTATATCTTTTCACATTATCTACATATCCACCAACACAATGGCTCATTATAGACCCTTCATATCTTAAATCAAATGCTGTTTTGAGTTCTTCTATAACATATCCTCCTTTTTTAACTTTAATAGGATTAAATTCTTGAGGAATAATTACTTCATTTTTTAGTTTAAGCTGTTCTTGAATAAGTTTATCTATTGTTTTTTCAAGAGGTTCACGAATTAATTCGAGATCATTATTCATTAAAATTTTAACATGTAAATCAACATTCAATAAATTTGTTGCTGAATAAAGTGAATTAATTATTTCTAGTTCAATTAACTCTTGTTCTTTTTTATCTTTTACTCTTTTTCTAATAACTTCTTTCTTTAAAGTTTCAACATAATTAACGATTTTTAATGCTTTATCAAACCTATAGAGTTTCAATAAATTCATGAAGAATATATCTATTTCTCTATGATTTTCTATCGTTTTTAGTATCTTTAAATCCCCAAGAGGAATATTAACAAGATTATACTTAATAATTTCTCCAAGAGCAAGAAGTGCGTAAGATTTTGTATTAAGAATCGATAATAGATAATCATAAATTCTTTTAATCTTTTTCTTACTTCTTTTCTCATATAGAACTTGTAATTTAGCGACTAATTTGAATTCACTGATACCAGGTACTGTTCCTACTTCAACGAATTTTTTAAGAAATAAATCTGCATATTCATTAAGAATAAATGATTCCTCAACAATACTTATATAATCAATATCTTTTTTATCAATAGATAATGAAAAATATATTGTCAGCTTATCAAAATCATCTTCTTTTTTCACAACATCAATTTGAAAACCATTTTTTTCAAGAAAAGTTCCAAATCCTTTTTCGAATAAACTAATTAGTTTTTTATTCCTTAATACACCTATCGATAATGGATTTGGTACTTTTACACCTTTTGAAGCAATAGTTTGATGATCATCAAGAGGTTTGTTTATTATATATTTGTATAGTGCGATTAAATAATCATAATATTTGAAAATTTCAGAGTAATTTGGATAATTAACTTTTAAATTCATATCTATACTGGCGATAGATTCTAATGTTGATTTACTGTAAAATTCTACTGTTGTTTCTGATTCTTTTGGTAGTTTTACTACCTTATTATTTTCTGATATAAATTTGTTGTTTTTAATAAAATAATCTAGTTGTTCTACTGTTCGTATATGTCTATCGTTGAATTCTTTAATTTTCTTTATGATTCTTGGAAATCCTTTAAAATAATCTGTTGTAGGTGTGATTTGTAAATATCCTGAAATAATAAAATTCAAATAGTCTTCGTGAATTATAACATCTACAATTCTTTTTTCATCTATGTTATAAACAACACCCACTTTAACTGAATTAATATCAAATTTATCAATAATTTCTCTACATAATAAAATTAATTTAGATTCATTAACATCTTTATTCTTTGAAAATTTTGATAAAATTGGATGTGAAACTAGTGTTACATTCACTTTATTATTAACAAAATCTGACCTATAATATTCTGTACTTACAATATCATATTTGTTTATAACATCAATACTATCATAATGATTAACTACTTGAATATTATCTGAAATTTCTATATTATGTGTTGATTTATATGTGTATAGTCCATATAATGGAACAAATATATCAACATCGTTTGATATTGTATTAAACCCAATTGAAATAGTATTTTTTGATAATAATGCTGACCTAATAAATGAACCTAAATACTGACCAGTAAATAGTAAATATTTTGGTTTATAATTTGAATATTTTTCAGCATAATTTACTATTTCCGGAACAAATTTTTCTTTAAAATTTTCTAAGTTATTTCCTACGATATATAATAAATATTTTCTTGCAATAACATCTATTATATCTTTTAGTTCCTCTTTTTTCTCTTTAAAAGTTAACGCGTTATCTTGATCAATAAATCTTTTTATCATCCCAAACTCCTTTATTTTGTTTTGTACAATTATTTATATGAGATTGTATCTCTAACAATACTGAAAAAGGAAATAACAACGATGGCAAATAAAAATAAAGAAAAAGGAAAATATTTAGAAGAATATGTTGCAACAAAATTTAAAAAAGAATTTAATTTAGATACAAGAGATGTTCATAGAGCTCAAGCATCAGGAGTATTTACTACAGAATATGGCGATATTTATTTTAGAAAACATGCAGTTATTATTGAATGTAAAAACCAACAAGATGTACAAACTCAAAGATTATTTCCTGAGTTATCAAAAACAATATTTAATTTTTATAAACAGTTAGAAAAAGATGTACAAAAATTTAAAAATAAATACCCTGATCAAAAAGTGCTTTATTTTTTAGTTGCAACGAATACATCAAATAGGTTACCCAGATATGTTATTGTTGATAAACAATCATTTAAAGAATTCATACAAAACGATATTATTGATAAAAAATTACTAGATTCTAATATATCATACATTAGCACAAAATATATTAATAAAATCTTCTTAGTATTTATTCTTGATGATTTTATTAAATATATAAATCTTGAAATATTAGAATACTAAACAATTTAAAAAATTTATTTTTAAATTATATAAAGGTGTAGAGATGGAAGTAACAAGTGATCTAATATACATTATTACCATTGCTAGTTCAGTTGGAGGTTCATATCTACTTATGAACTATAGAACATCTAACATGGAAGCAAAAGTAAAAGCTATGTTTAAAAAAATTGATGAATTATCATCTAAAATAATCATAATTGGTGAAAAAATTAAAAATGTTGAAAAAGATCGTGAAGATATCGTTAACTTAACTAATCTTGTAAATCAAGTTCTTAATGATAGACAAAATTATCTTACACTATCAACTGCTGAATCAAAATTTGTAACAAGAAATGAATTTGTAATGTATACTAAAAATTCAAATCATATACAAGAACAAATTGAAAGTGAAATCGAAAAGTTGAATACAAAATTAGACAAAATATACCAAACGATAATAAATTTATCAACAATGGGTAGTAACTCAAATAACACCTCGTGATAATTTAAAAGGATTACTATGATTAATAGTATTGTAGCGAATATATCGGCAGATACTACTGTTGATATATTTAATGATAAGGAAGTGAATGTCGCAATAAAAAGTATTTGGATCTATAATAATAATGATAATGTTTCAAAATTATTACTTAGTTTTACACAACCTGTTGATACTCCTATCTTAAATCTAGAAATACAACCAAAAGAAACTATATTTATTGATTCTGATCTATATGTACCAATACAAAATTATCTATCGGCATATAGTGACAATGGATTAACAGTTGTGTTCTCATTTATTGAAGATTCAAGAACAAATACTATTTCATAAGGGTAGATATGATTAAAAGTAGCTTTAATATCACATCCTCATTAACTTTTAGAAATAATAATGTGAACACAACTGGTACTTCAACCACAGGTGTTGCGAATATAAAAAATTTTGATGAAACTATAAATGAAGATGGCACAATTCAAATTATTGATGATTCTAAAACATTATCATCAATAATTAATAATATTATAAATATCATTGATAAAACATCTAACTCTATAGAAACATATTTAATTAACCCTGAAACTGATATTACTATTACCGAATCAGATAGTTATAATACGATTACAATAATGACAGAGGCAGAATTTTCAGGGAAAAATGCTATATTCTCAATGTTTTAATAGTTAAGATCATGATAACAAATTATGAAATATGACAGTACTTCTGAACTAAGGAAGTCAATAAAAATGCCTACAATTAGTAGGAAATTGTTCACACTTATGAAACAATTTAATCCATAACAAAGGACAACAGATGGGAATTCTATTAGTTAGAGCAAAAGATCTCGAACAAGATCAATATATAACAACATTACAAGATAATGTAAGTACTATTAGTACTAATATGCTTAATAGAAATAACAACTTAAGTGATCTTGCTGATATTCCTACAGCAAGAACAAATTTAGATGTTTATGATAAAGCATCTGTAGATACTGCTATCAATAATGCTGTTCAAGGTGTTGAAACAGGAATTCACTGGATAAAAGCATGTATTGATATAGCTGATGATGCTCCTGCAAGTCCAGCAGCAGGTGATAGATATATTGTTTCTGGTTCTCCTACTACTGGTGGTGCTTTTGATGGTCATGCATGGGCAATTGCTGAATATGATGGAAGTGCTTGGAACTTTACAGATACAACAAGTATTTTAGATGGTACATCTGTTGTATTAACTGGTCCTGCAGAAAATCCAACATATAGATTTAATGCTGACACTACAGAGTGGGTACAAGTAGGACAAAATATTACTCTTGCAACTGAAACTGCTGATGGTCTTATGAGTGCAGAAGATAAAACAAGACTTGATAACTTACTCGGTAATTATGAATTTTATCAAGAACCATCATTGCTTGATATTCAAGATGATGGAAGTGGAAACTATTACTTTACTGTAAGTAAAACTCCATTAAGTGGTGCTATTGTTGGTAAAGTTATAGTATTTGATGCTGATGGTAATGTTAAAAATGAATTCGCTCAAATGAGTGCTGATAGTAGTAATAATGTATATCTTCCTTCTGGTTATACATTCGCTACTGGTGATAAAGCATATGCAGAATACATGGTATTGATTCCAGTATAATAGTTAAAAAAATAAAGTGTACGAGAAAAATCTCGTACACTTTATTACTTTATTGTATAAAATAATCATTTCCTTGTTTAATATACTGACTTTCATTTGAAATAATTTTTGATGCTGCATTATAGCAGAATTCCTCATCACTATCGCCAGTTATATATAGTTCATCTACTAATAATTCTTCATTAGTATCTCTATCAATAACATATACTTGTATTGAATTAGAAATAAATGATTTATCAATAATTAATTTGATATCAAATCTACCTGCATCATATATTACTTCTTCCTGTGAACATATTAATTTCATTAGTTTTGTTTTTGTCATCATTCCAACCTTTTTTAAAATTCTACTTTGAATGAATTTTTCTTATCAAAGGGAACAACTTTTACTTTTTGAATAACATATAGTTTTTTATCAAGATATTGCTCAAAAATTTTAAGGATGAGAAAATCTAATTTCTTTTTTACATCATTCTTTACATTTTTTACTCCTGCGAGTATATCAGTAAGTTCTTGTAGTTCTTTTGATTTATCGTCAATTAGCCCTAGTTTGTTTTCAAAATAAAGTTTTTCAACTTGTTCATTAATTTTTTCTTCAGTTAAAAAATTAGTATTACCAAATATATATTGAACCTCTTTTTTAATTCCTTTTATTTTAAGCAATGCATCTAATTCCATTATAATCCTTTTTGAAATGTTAAAAAATAAAGAGGTTATTTAAGTTTTCCCTCTTTATATAATAAATATTGCTTAATATATTTTTCAAGAAATCCAAAATCCTCATCTTGGAGAGCTTTTTCAACATGAGCTTTTCCGACATTAAGAGGATAGTAAAAATTTCTCAGGAATCTATAATTTGATCTTATTCTGTTTTTATTCTTAGTAACTGTAGAGAAATCAATACCTAACAAAAGTGATAATTCAATAATTTCATCTTCAGTTTTATTTTTAATAATTTCCTTCTTATCATCATCTGATAAATATAAATTAAGATTTGTTTTATCTTTAATTTTTATAAGATCATTGACATCCAATTTATTAAAAACAACCCGCTCATGAAATAAATACGAATATTTTGCAGGTTTTTTCAAAAATAATTCTCTTAATTTTGAATAAAACAATGTTTTATTCTCCGCAAATTCATCAATAAATTGAATAATATTATACATACCTTGATATTTGTCTACAACGAGTTCTAGAATTTCATCATTAATGAAATTTCTATATTCAGTTCTTCTAATTTCATTCAAAAAACCTTCGATAAATGTAGGATATGTGTTAAGAATAACATTAACAATTTCTTTAAACTCATTAAAATCAATTTCATTAGCAATGTTCATTATTTTAATAGCCTCATAATAAAATGTTGTGACATTTCCTATAATACTATATAGTTTCTCAATTAAATCATGTGGATTATATGTTTGCAACAATATTTTGTATCCAGCTAACATCTTTTTATCATTGCGATATAACATCTTAATTATTATATCAATATCTTTTTTAACATTTAGTTTACTATGGTAATAATAGAAATCATTACCTTTTATTGTTATCTTATTTAATTCATCATTGAACACACCATTATAATCATAACAGTTTATACAAAATTCAGATTTATTTAATATTCTGATAAATTCAGGATATAATTTTACAGCTTTTTTAAGCACAACCTCATCTGCATAACCTTTTAAGATATAGTTTTCTAGAAAAACTTTTTCATTAAACATAACAAACTCCTTCATTTAATTTAGCATAATTTATATAAAGAAAAATAAAAAATCAGTGACAAAACATCACTGATTTTCATATGCAAAAACATAATTACCACAATCAAAAATAATTCGATAATTATTGTTAATCACATTTTCAATTTCAGATAAATTAGGATTAAAAACATCTAATTTATTTTGCAATTTGTGCTTTTGAAACTGAACTCTACTATAAATATTAAGATTAGTATCAAGATAAAAATAATTAGGTTCACTTTTATTAATCATTTTAAACCCATTTTTAAGATAAAGATTTCCTTGGGAATATCTTCTATCAGCATAAGTTATAATAGAAGAACTATATTTTTCAATAAAATATTTTAAAAGTTTTGAAAAACAACCAACACAAATTGTTTCTTTTTTGTTAGCAAATCTTAGTAGTTCATATTTATATTTTTTGTTGAATCTTGATTTTGAAAAAGTTATAAGTGATATTAATTCATCTTCTTTAAATA
>Ga0256837_1001757_pt1 | contig 14425 bp, 12 predicted proteins | sample 4562384metaG_FD_185976 | JGI IMG/M metagenome (GOLD analysis project Ga0256837, IMG submission 185976) | Hydrothermal vent microbial communities from Guaymas Basin, Mexico - 4561-384 | ecosystem: Environmental > Aquatic > Marine > Hydrothermal vents | place: Mexico: Guaymas Basin | collected... | reverse complement strand
AGTTAGGTATCCAAAAAGAAGATATAGAAGAGAATAAAAAAACAGTCTCTACAACTAACAACAAACATAGCTTTTATAAAATGGACTTAGCAGACAAAGAAGCTATGGAGACACTCTTTAAAACAGAAAAGTTCGATGCAGTGATGAACCTAGCAGCACAAGCAGGAGTAAGATACTCCCTAGAAAACCCTCATGCATACATACAGTCTAATGTAGTAGGATTTTTAAACATCTTAGAGGGGTGCAGAAACACAGGTGTCAAAAACCTAGCCTTTGCAAGTAGTAGCTCAGTCTATGGACTCAATGAATCTCAACCCTTTAAAACAACAGATAAAACAGAACATCAAGTAAGCTTATATGCAGCGACTAAAAAGTCAAATGAGATGATGGCACATACTTATGCTCACCTCTATGGCATACAAGTAACAGGACTACGATTTTTCACAGTCTATGGACCATGGGGAAGACCAGATATGGCACCAATGCTCTTTACAGATGCTATACTTAACGACCGTGCTATAAGAGTGTTTAACAATGGTAAGATGAGTAGAGACTTTGCTTACACAGATGATATAATTGCAGCATAAAAGAGATAGAGTTTAAAATTACAAATCAAGAGAAAAGGAAATATATATGAAAGAAAATAAAATGTTAAAATTTGCATTAGTAGGTTGTGGAAGAATAGCAAAAAGACATAGTGAGTTGTTAGGTTTAAATCAAATTGAGAATGCTTCGTTGGTAGCTGTTTGTGATATTATAGAATCAAAAGCCAAAGAAAAAGGTGAGCAATACAATATTCCATATTATACAGATATGGATGAAATGATGAAGAATGAAGATATTGATGTTGTTTCTGTTTTATCAGAGAGTGGTTATCATGCAAAGCATGTTATAAACCTTGCAAAATATGGAAAACATATAGTTGTTGAAAAGCCAATGGCACTAACACTTGATGATGCAGATGCAATGATAAAGGCATGCGATGAAAATAATGCAAGATTATTTGTAGTAAAACAAAATAGATTTAATGTACCTGTTGTAAAATTAAGAGAAGCATTAGAAGCTGATAGATTTGGAAAACTTGTGCTTGGAACTATAAGAGTTAGATGGTGTCGTGACCAGAATTATTATGATCAAGCAGATTGGAGAGGTAAGTGGTCTATGGATGGTGGGGTACTTACAAATCAAGCCAGTCATCATGTGGATTTACTTGAATGGATGATGGGAGATGTTGAAAGTGTATTTGCAAAAAGTACAACAGCACTGGTAGATATCGAAGCAGAAGATACAGCTATAGTTACACTTAAATTTAAAAATGGTGCATTAGGTATCATTGAAGCTACTACAGCAGTACGACCAAAAGATTTAGAGGGTTCTATTTCAGTTTTAGGTGAAAAAGGAACTGTAGAAATTGGTGGATTTGCAGTAAATAAAATGCTTCATTGGAATTTTCAAGAAGAGATAGAAGGTGATGATAGAGTTATGGAAGATTATTCTGTAAATCCACCTAATGTATATGGTTTTGGACATCAAGCATATTATGAACATGTCGTTGATAGTATTTTAAACAATAAAGCTCATTTAGTAGATGGTCTTGTAGGAAGAAAATCTTTAGAACTAGTAACTGCAATATATGAATCTATAGAAACTGGTAAAGAAGTGTTTTTAAGATTTAAACCTACTAAATGTAAATTAGGACAACTTAGTGAATAATAAGCCAACTATTTTTACATCACAAATAAAAGATGTAAATTTTGGTAAAAACTGTAAAATAGTAGAGCCATTAAATATCTATGGTTGTACTGTAGGTGATGATACTTTCATAGGTCCTTTTGTAGAGATACAAAAAGATGTAACTATAGGTAAAAATTGTAAAATACAATCTCATAGTTTTATATGTGAGTTAGTAACGATTGGAGATAATACTGTGATTGCTCATGGTGTTATGTTTATAAATGATTTATTTTCAAATGGTGGTCCAGCAAATGGAGATAAAAATCTTTGGAAAAGTACGTCGATAGGTAATAATGTATCTATAGGAAGTAACTCTACAATATTACCTGTGAATATTTGTAATAATGTAGTAATAGGTGCTGGATCAGTTGTAACAAAAGATATAAAAGAGTCTGGAGTTTATATTGGTAATCCAGCAAAAAAAGTAAGGGATATATAAAATGATAAAATTTTTAGATTTAAAAAAACAATATGAAGATATAAAAGATGAAATTGATGAAGCAATTAAAAATGTGATAAGTGAAACTGCTTTTATAGGTGGAAAGTATGTGACTAAATTTGAAGAAGAGTTTGCTATTTATCAAGAAGCTAAATATTGTATAGGAGTAGGAAATGGCACTGATGCACTAGAAATAGCTATAGAATCACTTGATTTACCAAAAGGAAGTGAGATAATAGTCCCAGCAAATAGTTTTATTGCATCTTCTGAAGCAGTTACTAGAAGTGGTCATAAAGTTGTATTTTGTGATTGTGATGAAAATAATTATACTATATCAATACCAAGTATAAAATCTAAACTTACATCAAATACAAAAGCAATAATGGCAGTACATTTATATGGTCACCCTTGTGATTTGGATGAGATACTGTCTATAGCCAAAGAACATGATTTAAAAATAATAGAAGATTGTGCTCAAGCCCATGGTGCAGAGTATAAAGGTGAAAAAGTAGGAGCTATAGGTGACATAGGAACTTTTAGTTTTTACCCTGGTAAAAACCTTGGTGCTTATGGTGATGGTGGAGCAATAATTACTAACGATGAAAACTTAGCTAAAAAATGTAAAATGATAGCAAACCATGGAAGAATAGAAAAATATAACCATGAGTTTGAAGGTAGAAATTCAAGACTTGATGGACTACAAGCTGCAATTCTGTCTGTAAAATTAAAACATCTTGATAAATGGACAGAAGCTAGAATAAAAGTAGCAGACTTTTATCTTGAAAACCTCAAAGATATCGATGGAATAGTTTTACCAAAAAGAGAAAATTGGGCAAAACAGGTTTATCATCTATTTGTTATTAGAACCAAAAAAAGGGATGAACTTCAAAAATATTTAAAAGACAATGAAATTTCAAGTGGTGTACATTATCCTATATCATTACCAAAATTAAAAGCATATGATTATACAAAACAAGCTAGAGAAGAGTTTTTTGCTAACAGTAGCGATAGTGAGCTTTTAAGTTTACCTATTGGTGATCATTTAAGTAAGAATGATTTAATTCAATGTATTGATATATTAAAACAATTTTTAAAAGAAGATTAAAAAGAAAATGAATATAAAGATATTAGATTGCACCCTTCGTGATGGTGGGTATATAAATGACTGGAATTTTACTAATAATCAAATAAAAAATATTATCAATGCTCTTGAGACTTCAAAAATAGATATTATAGAATGTGGCTATTTAAATGAAAAAAAAGGGCAAGAGTCTAATTCAACACTTTTTAAAAATACTAAAATATTTGATGATTTTATAAAAGATACAAATAATGCTATTAAAAAAGTTGTTATGATAAATTTGGGTGACTATGATATATCTAACTTACCAAAACAAAATATGACTAAAATCGATGGTATTAGACTAGCTTTTCATAAAAAAGATTTAAAACTAGCATTATCTCAAGCAGAAAAAATGATAGATTTAGGTTATCATATCTATTTTCAACCAATGGTTACAAAAAATTATAGTGATTTAGAATTTTTATCTTTGATAGGAAAGTCAAATAAACTAAATATTTACTCTTTTTATATAGTAGATAGTTTTGGATCAATGACACTAAATGAGTTTCAAAAGTATATGATATTAGCTCATAATAATCTAAATAAAAATATATCGTTAGGTTATCACTCACATAACAATATGCAGTTAGCTTTCTCGAATGCTATAAATATGTGTAATATGAATATTAAACGAAATATTGTCATAGATGCTAGTATATACGGCATTGGTCGAGGAGCAGGCAACTTAAATACAGAGCTTATAACTGATTATGTAAATCATACTTATGATAAATCTTATGATATATTGCCATTATTAGAGATGATAGATACATTTTTAAATTCACTTATGCAAAAAAATCCTTGGGGATTTTCACCTGCACAGTATCTTTCAGCTTCGTTTGATTGTCATCCTAACTATGCTACATATCTTATAAATAAAAATACAAATCATATAGTAGGAGTCAAAAAGGTATTGGAATCTTTACTAGAAGAAAATAAAGCTTCATTTGATAAAGATTTAATAGAAAATTTGTATATTAATTTTTTATTAGAAACAAAAACAACTATTAAAAATAGTTTGGAGTTACCAAAAGATAAAAAAATCTTACTTATAGCTTCAGGTAAAAGTGTAGCTGAGTATCAAGATTTAGTATTAAATAAGATCAATTCAGAGAAATATATAACAATAGCACTAAATCATAAACCAAACTTCAAGTGTGATTATTATTTCTTTTCAAATCAAAAAAGATTTGATGAATTTAAAAATATTTTAGAACAGAATAAGATAATTATCACATCAAATTTATTATCTAATATAGATGTAACTATAGTCTTGGATATAAATCCATTGGTATATATAAAAGATATATTTATAACAAATGTAGCAACAGTATTTATAAACTATCTGATATCTAAAAATATAAAAGAGGTTGAAATTGTAGGACTTGATGGTTATAAGATAACTGAATCTAACTATAATTATGATGAGACATCAGTTATAAATGATAATCAAGAATTAGAAGAACAAAATAATTTATTAGGTAATTCTTTAAAGTTTTTGAGTAATAAAATAAATATAGAACTAGTAACTCCAAGTATATTTAAAAAAGATATTGATTTAAGAATCCTAGGAGTAATACCAGCTAGATATAAGTCTAGTAGATTTGAAGGAAAACCACTCTGCTTGATAAATAATATTCCCATGATAAAAAGAACATATACTCAAGCAAAGAAATCAAATTTATTGACAAAATTAGTAGTAGCAACAGATGATAAGAAAATAGAAGAATATTGTAAAAGTGAAAATATACCTGTTATTATTACAAGTAAAGATTGTCTCACGGGAACAGATAGAATTGCAGAAGTATCTAAAAAAGAACACTATGATTTATATGTAAATATACAAGGTGATGAACCAGTAATAGATTCTTCAAGTATAGATGAAATAGTAGCTGAGTATTTACAATATAAAGATAAATATGTGGCTTATAATCTATATAAACAAATAAATATAAAAGATGAAGTAAATAGTAATACAATTATAAAAACAATAGTAAATGAAAAAGATGAATTACTTTATATGTCAAGATTAGGAGTGCCATTTAATAAGTCATCAAAGCAACCAATATTCAAAAAGCAAGTTTGTGTATACGGTTTTACAAAAAAAGCTTTAGTACTATTTTCTAGTAGAGATAAAACACTAAATGAACAGTATGAAGATATAGAGATATTGAGATTTTTAGATATGGGATATAAAGTTAAGATGAAAGAAACTTCAGTTGATTCTATTGCTGTAGATATTCCTGCAGATATAGAAAAAGTAGAAACTTTTTTAGATAAAAATGGATTAGAGTAATGATTAAAAATATATTATTTGATTTTGATGGGGTTATACTAGATAGTATGCCCATAAGAGAGTATGGATTTAGAGAAATTTTTAAAGATTTTGATGATAATTTAGTAGAAAAATTATTATACTATCATAATCAAAATGGTGGATTATCAAGATATGTAAAGATTAGATATTTTTATGAAAAATTGTTAAATCGAGATATATCTGATAATGAAATAAAAGTTTTAGCAGAATCTTTTTCACAAATCATGAAAAAAGAGTTAATAAATAAAAAGTATCTTATAGATAAAACGGTGGAATTTTTAGAAACAAGTTATAAAAAATACAACCTACATATAGTATCTGGTTCGGATGAAGAGGAATTGAAATATTTATGTAGGTATTTAGATGTAAAGAAATATTTTATATCTATAAATGGTTCACCAACTCATAAAAATAATTTAGTCAAAAATTTATTAACGATGTATAAGTATAATATAAACGAAACTATACTTATAGGTGATAGTATAAATGATTATGAGGCAGCAAAAGTAAATGATATTAGTTTTTATGGATATAACAATAAGAAACTAGTTGATTTTAGCACACACTATATTTATAGTTTTGAGATACTAAAGTAAAGGTAAGAAGTATGAAATTTCTTTGTGTAACTGGTTATGGAGCAACTGGTCAAACAGCATTATTAGATTTGATTAGAGAATTTAAAAACTACAATATTCCACCAAATTTTGAATTTAGACTTATTAAAGACCCTCATGGAATTATAGATTTAGAAAATTTCTTAGTTAATGATTGGGATATTTTAAGAAGTGATTACGCTATTAAAGATTTTTTAGAATTATGTAATGTAATTAATCGAAAAGATTTAAAATTATTTCAAATTGGATATGACTATCAAAGAGATGTATCAAAATCTTTTATTTTAGATGCACATACATATATTAATAAAATATCAACTATTACATATTTAGGAAAAAGTAGAATTTATGATTTTAAATTATCTAAATATGATTTTTTTAAAAAGAAATTGTTGAATAAATTATTTGGTCTTAATAAAAGCTCAGTTATGTTTTTATCACAACCAAATAAAGAACAATTTATTATAGAAACAAGAAAGTTTATTGAACAAATTTTTAAAAATTTTTCTGGTACAGCTGATACTATTGTAGTTGATAATGCCATACCAACATCAAACATAACAAAAGCTTTAAATTATTTTAATAGTATTAAATTAATTATAGTTGATAGAGATCCAAGAGATACTTATGTTGATTTGAGAAGAAAAAATTTATTAATAGGAGCTGAATTAATAGCAAGTGATGACGTATATAAATATATTAAATGGTTTAAAACAATTCGTCATAAAACTAATATAGATAATAAAAATATAATAAAAATTAAATTTGAAGATTTGATTTTAGATTATGATAATACATTAAAAGAAATAAAACAATTTTTAGGAGACGATATAGAACATATAGATAAATTCAAATTCTTAGATCCACAAAAATCAAGAAAAAATATAGGAATCTGGAAAGATTATCCTAATCAGGAAGTCATGACAAGAATTGCAAATGAACTGCCAGAGTATTGTTATAATTGAATATGTTTAAATCAGAATTTAATAAAAATGTTTTAACTTTAATGAAGGGGACAACAATTGCACAATTTATAGTTATTGCGATAAGTCCAATTCTTACAAGGCTTTACTCACCAGAAGAATTTGGTATATTTGCTTTGTATTCAAGTTTAGTATTTATCACAGCATCGTTTTCAACTGGAAAATATGAACTTGCTATAATGTTTCCAAAAAAGAAAATAGATGCATTGGCAGTTATGAGTTTATCTATAGCTATATTAATTTCAATAACATTCCTATTGTTATTTATTATTTTTATTTTCAATATTGAAATAGCAATATTATTAGGTAATGAAAATGTTGCTTTTTGGCTATATTTTTTACCTATATCTGTTTTAATGGCAGGAGTATATAAAAATTTAAATTATTTTGCTATTAGAGAGAAGCAGTTTTCTCCTCTTTCGTCTAGTAAGGTGACTCAATCGATAGGTACATCTTCAATAAATTTATTTTTCGGTTTTTTAAATTATGGTGTGTTGGGATTAGTTGTTGGTAATATTGTAGGTTTTTTTATTTCTAGTTATCTATTATATAAACAAGTAATAAAAGAAAATATACAAATTTTTAGAAATATAAGTAGGCTGAAAATGATGGCATTAGCAAAACAATATATCAAATTTCCAAAATATGATATGCCAGCATCATTAATTAATACTTTATCTAGAAATATAATTCCAATTCTTTTAGTCACATTTTTTAGTCCAATTATTGCAGGATATTATTATTTAACACAAAGAATAATTACTTTACCATCAAATATAATTGCTTCTTCAATTTCAGATGTATTTAGACAGCAAGCTACGACCGATTATAAAAGATATAATAATGCTAAAAAAATTTACATCAGTACTTTTAAAAAATTATTTATTATTAGTTTTTTTCCAAGTATGATACTGTTTTTTTATGCTAAAGATCTTTTTATACTTGTTTTTGGTGTTAATTGGGAAATGGCAGGTTTTTATACACAGATATTAACACCTATGTTGTTTTTCAGATTTATATCTACTCCATTAAGTTTTATGTTTACAGTAGTAGGAAAGCAATCTTTAAATTTAATTGGACAAATTATATTTTTATGTATGATACTAATCTCTTTTGCAATGGGAGTATATTTTCACTCTGATATTATAACAATGTATTGCATATCTCTTACTGCATCATTATTTTATATTGTATATATAGTTATTTCATATAAAATGGCATTAGGTTATAGATAATGTATTTACTTATTTCATTTATTGCTCTTATATTTTCATTTATATTATTTAAAAAAGTTTCAGGAAGTTTGAAATTAACTCAGTTAAATATGATTAGCTGGTTATTTTTTTATAGTCTTATACTGCAATCATTTATTGCATCAATTCTTGTTGTTTATAATATTGATAATCAATATATGATAAATAAATTATCTGATGAAAACAGTAGAATTTATGGTTGGCTAGCTGTTCAATATACATTAGTCATGATGCCCTTAGGTATGCTTTTTGTTGTAAGGCTTTTTGGCTATAAACATAACAATAATATTTTTCAACGATATGTACACTCTGATATTGTATCCTTCTTATCAATTAAAGATACATATATACGATACCCATTATATATATTTTCAGTCATTTCAATTTTAAGTGTAATATATGTTTTAAATGCATTGGAAAGTATGCCAATTAGTGGGGTTATTCAAGGACTTGCTCATGAAGAGTTAGCAGCACTCAGACAATCTGCTTCAAGAGATTTTCAAGGTAATATTTATATAAGAAATATTTTTGCATTAGGATTAACTCCAATATTAGCTTATATCTCTTTTGCATATTATAAAATGACAAAAAATAAGTTCGATTTAATTTGGTTTCTATTACTTTTTATAGCAACATTATTTATACTTACTTATAATGTTGCTAAATCACCTTTTATCCAATTTTTATTAGGTTTCTTGTTTTTAAATATATTATTGAATGGCTCTATTAAAAGAAAAACATTATTTATATTTTTTGGTTTGGTTATTTTATTATTTGTTTTTTTATATTTTGTCATATCTAATATAACAGATCCATCTATTTTATTTTCATATAACTCTGGAATATTAGGAAGAATACTATTAAGTCAAGCGGCTGGAACATACTTAAGTTTTGATTTATTTCCTCGTGGGATAGACCATATAGGTTTTGCATCTATGTCAGGATTGCTAAATAGTATATTCAATATTGAATCTGTAGATAGATCTGCTAGGTTACTTATGGATAATTATTTTCATTCTAAGATAATTAATGGAACAGGTGGGGTAATTAATTCATTATTTATAGGTGAAGCTTGGGCAAATTTTGGTTTAATCGGAGTATTAGTATCTCCTTTTTATATTGGTATGATAATTCAAACATTATTTATGTTTTTTTTAAAAATGCCTAAAACACCATTATTATTAGGATTATTTGCATTTTTTTCTTATAAAGGTGGAGTTATGGGTGGATTTAATGATTATATATATAGTCCTGGATATACTGTTTTAGTTTTATTATTTTTAATAATATATTTTTCTGGATTATTTTTTAAACAATTAAAAAAGAGATCAATAGGATGAAGTTTTTTTTAGTATATTTAATTATTTTTACATTATATGGATGTGATAATCAAAAAGATATAGAATCAACAGAAGTATTAGAAAATAAGTTACAGATAGCATCTTCAGAAATATCTAGACTTTCAATCAAAAAATATGATAATTTCACTAAAGAAGAAAAAATAAAAGTCTTAGAATCAGATAGACGATTTAATGGCTATATTATAAGAGATTTATCAAGAGCTTATTTTTTAACAAAAGATGAAGAATATAAAAACATTGCTAATGATTTATTTAATATATATAAAGAGAGTTTTGAGGTTAATGGGATTTTACAATCTCAGTATTTTCATAATCAAGGTTCTTGGTATAGAGATACATTTACAAGGGAAATGAATTTATTATATCAATCATATTTATATTTAAATAATAAAGATATTTTAAGTACCATAGAAGAACAAATTTCACTATGGTTAGTAAAAGTAAAAAGAGACTTACATAATGAATACATAATTTTCCCTTATGGAATTAATTTAATTAAAGATGAATTACATATTTACGAAATCAATCCAAATCAAAATTTAGCTATTGCTAGATTATTTTCAAATTTATATTTTGAAAGAAATTCCAAATTTTTCAAGAATCAGTTATTTAAAGAAATAATAATAAATGAGGTAAATGCTGCATTATCATTACAGAACGAGAATGGTTCATTACCTTTAAGAGAAGAATTGCCATTAGTGTTAGATAGTAATTATGGAGGCTTTGCCTCTACAATGCTATATGATATCGTGCAAATGTGGCCTAATAAAGTTTGGATAAAAAAATTAAAAAAAATTGGGAGATGGTTATATAATGATTTTCCAATGAATCATCCTTGGAATATGAAAGAAGACTATCCAAATTATAGGCAAGATAGGTTTTATGCATATAATCTTATCTCTAGGCTATCATCATTTTATATAGCTGATATTGATTCAACATATGCAAAAGAATGGGTTTTATTTATTCAAGAAAAATTCCCAAACGATAACCTGAGATTTGAAACTCGTTGGATAGAATCACTTTCAATACCTAGAAGTTATTATTTAGATAATGAAATTATATTTAATATAAAACCAAAAGTTTATATTAGTGATGATAATACTCATATATTTATAAATATTATTGGTGAATCGATATCAAGTTATGAAATACTTTTAAATGGAGAGCATTTTAATAATGAATCTTTGACACCACTAACAAATGAAGTAAATACTTTGAAAGTATTATATAAACAGTATGATAAAGATTATTCATATTTAGAAGTACTTAAAGATAGTAACAATAAAAATATAATAGTAAATATTATAGATAAGGAGAAGAAAATTGAATAAGAATATAAGAAACATGATATTTCATATACCGATAAAAATAGATATAAATTGGTATAGTGGTAGTCAAATAAGACCACAAAAAATGATACAAGCTTTTAAAGAAATTGGTTATAATGTAGAGTTAGTAATGGGTTGTATAAAAGAAAGAAAAGTACAAATCAATCAAATAAAGCAAAATATTAGTAATGGAATAAAATATGAATTTCTATATAGCGAAACATCAACAATGCCAACAGCTCTTACAGAATCACATCATTTACCTGTATCACCTTTTTTTGATTTTGATTTTTTAAGATATTGTAAAAGTTATGATATTAAAATAGGTTTATATTATAGAGATATATATTGGAAATTAGAATCATATAAAAATGAAGTACCTTTTTTTAAAAGAAAGTTAGCAGAGTTTTTTTATAATTATGACTTAACTCAATATAAAGAGTTTGTGGATATTTTTTATGTTCCATCTTTGGAAATGTATGAATTTATGAAATATAATTTTAGTAATAAAGTAATTTCATTACCTCCAGGTATTGATGAAAAAGAAAACTACAGTGATATAAAAATAAGTTCTGATACATTGGATTTTATCTATGTAGGTGGTACAGGTGAAAATTATAATTTAGAATTATTTTTAAGTGTAATCTCAGATCTAAAAAAAGTAAACTTTACTTTATGCACAAGAGAAAAAGAGTGGTTATTTAACTATGATAAATATTCTAATATTTTAAATAATACTACGGTATATCATAAGTCTGGAAGCGAATTAGACAAATTATACAATAATAGTGATATAGCAATATATTTTATACAACCAAATTTATTTGGGTCCTTTGCTCTTGGCTTAAAATTATTTGAATACATGTCTAATCTAAAACCTATTATTGCTGTAAAAGGCACTGCTATAGGAAATTTCGTAAAAAAATATGATATTGGATGGGTAATTGATTATAGTAAAAATGATTTAAATAATTTAATTACTGAACTAATTCACAATAAAGATGATATTAAAAATAAGATATTGAATATACAAAAAATATTACCTAACAATACTTGGAATGCGAGAGCATTACAAGTAAAAAAAGAATTAACGAGTTTTATTAATGAATAATATTGCATTCTTAATTCCGAGCATGACTATGGGTGGTGCTGAAAAACTAACATTAACTATTATCAATAAGTTATCTGAATCAAAAGATATATTGATATATTTAATTTTACTCGAAAAAGAGATAGATTTAAATATTAATAACAAAAGAGTTCAAGTTATAAAGTTGTCAGAGATATCTACATATTCTAGAGTATTAAAGTTTATAGCTATACCATATTATGTTAATAAATTGTCTACTATTATTTCTAAATATGAAATTACTTCAGTTTATAGTGTTATGGAACGAGCAAATTTTATTAATTTTTTTACATCTAAATTAAAATCTAATTATTCTCCTATTTTATCTGTTCATAGTGCTCCTTCACTTGCTTTTAAAAAAAGAAGTGTAATTAAACAGAAATTTATACGATACTTATATTCTAATACTACAGCTAATACTAGAATAATAGCGGTATCAAATGGCATAAAAAAAGAACTTGAAGAACTATATCATATTCAAAATATAAAAGTAATTTATAATCCAGTAAATATAGAAGAAGTAAAGAGTAAAGCATCTTTAAAAATCGAAAATAATTCTATTAATAACAATAAATTTAATATTATTGCTGTTGGTCGATTTGTAGAGGCAAAAGGATTTATCTACCTAATACAAGCATTTGCAAAGATTGATAGAAATATAAGAGACAAAATGAATTTAATATTGGTGGGTGATGGTGTTGACAGACCAATATTAGAAGCAATAGTTTTGGAATTAGCTATAAAAAATGATGTCAAATTTGTAGGGTATCAAGATAATCCATATAAATATATGAAACAAAGTGATCTTTTTATTTTATCATCACTATGGGAAGGCTTTGGTATTGTACTTATTGAAGCAATGGCATTGGGTATACCCATTGTTTCCTCTAACTGTAAATATGGACCTTCTGAGATATTACTAGATGAAAATAAAATAGAGTATGGTATGTTAGTTGACTTAGTAGATGATAAAAAAAAGTATATAAACAATTTACATGATGCAATAATTGAATTATATAATAATCCTAAATTAGGAGAAAAGTATACAAAGTTGTCAAGTGAAAGGATTACTAATTTTCATATAGAAAATATTGTAAAAAATTACATGGATTTATTTAAAAAAAGTGAAAAAAATGAATAGTTTAGTATCAATAATAACTCCGTCATATAACTCATCAAGATTCATATCACAAACAGTGGAGTCTGTACTCTCTCAGACATATAAAAATTGGGAGATGATAATAGTAGATGATCTATCTCCTGATAATTCAAACGAAATAATAGAAGAGTATATAAAAAAAGATAGTCAGATAAAGCTTATAAAATTAGAAAAAAATAGTGGTCCAGCAGTAGCAAGAAATAGAGCCATAGAAGAAGCAAAAGGAAGATTTATAGCATTTTTAGATGCTGATGATTTGTGGCATCCTGAAAAACTTGAAAAGCAAATATCTTTTATGAAAAAAAACAACTATGAATTATCCTATACATCTTATGCAACTATGGATGAATCGGGAGAAGCACTTACAACTATTATGAAAGCAAAATCTAAATTAAACTATCAAGACCTTTTAAAATCAAATAAAATCGGTTGTTTAAGTGCTATATATGATACTGCTAAGATTGGTAAAATTTATATGCCACTGATTAAAAAAAGACAAGACTATGGTTTATGGCTCAGAGTTTTAAAAAAAGTAGATTATGCTTATGGAATGGGTGAAGTCTTAGGAACATATAGAATTATGTCCTATTCTGTTTCTAGTAATAAAATAGATCTATTAAAGTATAATTATGCTCTTTTTAGAGAACATGAAAAGTTTTCAGTTTTAAAGTCCTTATATTATTTAGGATGGAATATTTATATAAAGGTAAGAGGATAGTATATGCTAATACTAGGAAACAAATACAACTTCACAAAACTAGAACTTCAAAGACTAGATAAAATTTTTGGTGATATAACTACCATTAGTTACAAAGATGAAAAAGCTGATGATGTTATAGCTCAGATTGAAAAAGCTTTAGAGGAAAATAGCATCACTACTATACTTCTAAATACTAAAGCAAAAGTAGATGAAGATATTATCAAGTACTTAACAAACCTAAAGTTCAATGTAGAACACTCTAAGTTTAACATCATAGCAATA
>Ga0256837_1001756_pt1 | contig 14431 bp, 17 predicted proteins | sample 4562384metaG_FD_185976 | JGI IMG/M metagenome (GOLD analysis project Ga0256837, IMG submission 185976) | Hydrothermal vent microbial communities from Guaymas Basin, Mexico - 4561-384 | ecosystem: Environmental > Aquatic > Marine > Hydrothermal vents | place: Mexico: Guaymas Basin | collected... | reverse complement strand
AATATAGACAATTGGATAAAAGCATTAGAAAAATTACAAAGTATGAATGTAAAATATGTTCTTGGTGGTCATGGAAAAGAGTATGATAAAAATTCATATAAAAACAATCTTGAATATTTAAATATATTAAAATCAAGTGTAAAAAATGCTTATGAAAATGATGTGGATAGAGAAGATATTAAAGAGTATATAAAAGATGGGAAATTTAGTTTTTATGAACATTTTAATGCTATATCAAAAGGTAATGCTAAAACTTATTATGACCAATTAGAGTGGGCAGAATAAAAAATCTTATAAATAAAGGGAAGAAAATGAAAATAGAAATTTTAGGAACAGGTTGTGCAAAATGTAAAGCACTTGAAAATAATGCAAAAGAGGCTATCACAAAAATAGGTGGATTTCATAGTGTTGAAAAAGTTGAAGATATTATGAAGATTATGGAATATGGAGTTACAAGTACCCCTGGATTTGTAGTTGACGGAGTTGTAAAAAGTAGTGGTAAACTTTTGAGTATTGAAGACATTGTGAATATAGTTAATGACAATAAATAGATAATATTAAATCAAATTCTTGCTATATCAGTCCATTATAGACTGTGGTGATAAGTGTTAGAGTCCTTATAATATCTAGCACTAAAAAGACTAATAAAACCTTATCAACTCAACTATTTTGTATTATCAAATTGAAAAGGAGAATCAGAATAATTATCAACAAGAAGTGTAAAGCAAGAGGCTAATTCTTTTATAATTTCAGGGTTTGGTTCTATATAAATCTTATTTGACTTTTTTGTCATTTTAATAATATTTGCATCTTTTAATTCTTTTAAGTGCCTTGAAATAGTAGGAAGTGAAAAATCAAAATTAACTGCTATTGTTGTTACGCAAGTAGCTTGAGCAATTATATCATTATTTGGTTTTTTATCATCAATACTACAAGCATAACCACCTGTAAATACATTTTTAAATATTAAAAATCTTGTTTCATTTCCCAGTGCTTTAAAAATCTTTATTTTTTGTTCCATATCTAACATAATTTTACTTCCTTATTTTATTTATTATATCATAAAAAATGGCTATTTAGTAATTTAGCTAATTAACATAAATTTAAGTTTAACTCTATATACTTTTAAAAGTAATTTAGCAAATTAGCTAAATAAATAAACTTATCAAAGGGGTAAAATGATTTTTACACATAAATCAGAATTAGATTGTAAATTAATAGAAAAAAGAATAGAAGAAGATGCAAAAGAGATAAATCTTATGATTAAACATACTTTTCCATTTTCACAAAATTTACCACAAAATGGATTTGAAATAAAAGAGTATGCAAGTGTATTTGAACTATGTAGAGGTAGTGTTGCACAAAATTTACTTAACACACAACCTGAACTAAATATACTTATGCCTTGCAGAATAAGTGTATATGAAAAAAATGGAGTAAGTTATGTATCTACCCCAGATTTAACAGTACAATTAGAAATATTAGAATGCAATGAAGAGTTAAAAAAAGATATTTTAGATTTATATGAAGATATAAAATCTATGATTGAAAAATGGTAAAATACAAGGACAAAATAAAATGAAAAATATACTTAAAAAAACAGCGTTAATAATAGCAACAACATCAGTGATGTTTGCTTTAGAAATTCCATCAAATCATGTAGTATCAACACAATGGCTAAAAGATAATATTAACGATAAAGATTTAGTTATAGTTGATACAAGAAAAGCAGATGCTTATAAAAAAGGTCATATAAAAGGTGCTATAAATTATCCTAAAAAGACTTGGTTCAAAGGTAAACTTGGAAATATTCCAAAACTTCCAAATACTATAAATCAAGTACAAGATATGCTTCAAAATGCAGGTGTAACAGAAGATAGCGTAATAGTATTTTATAGTGCAGGAACTAAAAATAAGGATTTTGCAGATGCTGCAAGTGGTATATGGAATACTTGGCTTTATGGTATTCAAAATACAGCACTTCTAAATGGTGGATTTGCTAAATGGGTATATGAAAAGAAAAATACTACTACAAAAATACCAAATATTACAAAAAGTAATATAGAACTTGAAAGCTTTAATAAAAGTATCACAGCATCTCTAAATGACATAACAGAAGCAATTTATGATGATGATATGCAAATAACAGATGCAAGAGTAAGTAAATTTTATACTGGTGTTGATACAAGAAAAGATTTAGCAAGACACGGAAGAATACCAACTGCAAAATTAACACCAATGATAAGATATACAAAAGATACTGGAAAATATTTTGAATTAGTATCAAAAAAAGAAGCAACTGAAATATTACATAATGGTGGATATGGAATAGAACTAGATAAGCCTCTAAATATATATTGTAATACAGGGCATAAAGCTAGAGGACTTTGGTTTGTATCTAAATTTATGGTTGGTATGAAAGATGTTAAAGTTTATGATGGTGGCATTGTAGAATATTCAAGAACAAATATGGCTATGGAAGATGGGGAGTCAATGGACTAGTGGTATAAATGCTAAAAATTAAATATAATGAATTTGAAAAAGCTGTAGAAACTTTTGGGCTTATTGGACTTGAAAACAAAGATGACATTAAAAAGAAATATTTAAGGTTATCAAAAAAATTTCATCCAGATATGCCTGATGGAGATACAGAAAATTTCAAGAAATAAACAAAGCTTATAAAATTTTGATAGTTTATGTTGATAATTTTAAATTTAGATTTACAAAAGAAGAGTTTCAAGACCAACATCCATTTTCAATAATCCAAAATGTACAATGGTCTTTATGGTAACAAATAAAAATGAGAAAAATAAAATGAGTACATGAATAGTGTTTAATCATCAACCTTATGATGGCAGTGATATAGCTTGGAATGGATTAAGATTAGCAAAAACTTTGCATAAAAAGGGTGAAGATGTGAAAATCTGGCTTAATGAAAAATTTGGGGGTTTGAAATCAGCTTAAAAATATGATAAGTATTCATCGTGGAATACCAAAAGGAAAAAAGTTAAGTTTCGTAGATTTTTATCTGATGAGATTGGGTAAAAAATAGTTAAATTATGCACCCAATTTTTTCATTAAGCCTCTTCTGCTAAATTAATTAGTATTTGTCTTCTGTAAATGTACTTTTTAAAGATTATTTCTTGTAGACTTTTTGGTCTTCTTTTTGAGCTAAATGAGGTATTACAAAAATATCTAGTTAATCCTTTTTGTTTTCCTCTTTTTCTTATGTTACTTTTTTCACAACTCATTATAAATAAACCCTTTTTAACTACTACAGTACCGAAGTTTACTTAAGTTTTTAGGCACTCAGATTTTTCATTAAGTCTAATTCTTAACATCACTTTTAATTTATTTATTAAAACTCTTTTATCTTGTGGTTTTGCAGTTTTAATAGTAGTAAAAGTTGCGATATTTCATCTGCTTGAACGATAGAAATAAATAAAAATAAAGATATAAATAATTTAAACAAATTAATTCCTTTTTAGTTTTATATATTTTATCGATATATTGTTGCTTGTATGTTACCATTAATTATGTAAAGATTTATAAAAATTTAGTTAATATAAATAAAAAATATAAAGAGTGAAAATGTTTGAAAATGTACAAATGCCAGATGGGATGAATCCTGAAGTATTATCTCATCTTATGAGTCCTCAAAATTATGGAAAGCTAGATGATCCAAGTTGTATTGGAGTAACTCTAGATGAAAAAACAGGTGAGTATGTAATATTTTATCTCAAACTTGATGGTGAGGTAATCAAAGATGTAAGCTTTGCAACAAATGGTTGTCAAGATACAGTAGTAATTGGATCAATGTTTACTTCAATGATAAAGGGTCAAACTATAGAGTTTGCAAATAACTCTTTGGGTAAAATCTCTGATAAATTGGGTGTAATGTCAAAACAACAAGAGTTGTGTGCTGAGTTAGTTTTAAACTCATTTGTAGCAGCTTTAATAAACCTAAAAAATCTAGAAGATGGTAAAAAAGAGGAGATGCATGTGATAAAAACTACAGAATCATGTGAAATAGAAGAAAACAAAGAAGAATCAAATGAATAATTTATATAAACAAAAACACCAACTATGGCTAAAAATAGTATTTGCATCTTTTGCAATAAACGATGAAGCTATTAAATCAAAACTTTATGACTTTTCACAAATTGCATTTAGACATTTAAAATGGATAGGTAGTGATATTTTAAAAAAAGGTGATGATTATAATTACGATAGAGATTATAAATCAGTAGAAAAGTTTACTTCAAATCATGAGTTACTAAATGATCTAAAATCTGATATTATAAAAATACAAGAGCTTTATGATGATAGTATTTTATCAAAAAGGGTAATAACAGATGAAGCATATTTACTTGAATTTATAGATACACTATTAAAAACAAATGATCAAAAAATAACAGCCTTTGATATGGCTATGAAGTGGAATGATGAATTAGATGAGGAACAAACTAAGTCTTTAGTTCTATTTTTATTTGAAGAATCATACAAAGAGTATGAACTAATCATGGTATATGCATATATGCAAGCTAGAACTTTAAATCATCTTCACTTTAATGTATTTCAAGATTTGATTGATGAATCACACTTTCATCTAAAATCATTTGGTAATATGCTGAGTAAATTAGGGATACTTACACTTCCTAGAGAACTTCATGAGATGACTTATAAAGTAAAAGATCTAGATAAATTCGTAGTAGCTGGAATAGCTGAAGAAGAAGCTGCAAAAGAGATGTGTAAACAACTAAGCGAATCAATCAGCAATGAAGAACTTTCAAAGTTCTTTGACTTTATAAACTACCAAGAAAACTACCATATTGAGCTTATGAAGAAGTTGCTTTAAACTTCTTCTTAAAACTTAATAATCTTAGCTCCAAAGCCACCTTGGTTTTGTGGGGCATCATGGTATGATTTTACACTTGGGTGTGTATCTAAGAACTGCTTAACTGCAAAGGAAAGCTTTCCTGTACCAATTCCATGATAAACAAGAACTTCTTCAAAGCCATTTAGTAAACTATCACTTATAAATTTATCAAGATTTGCTATAGCTTCATCAACTCTTTGACCATGTAAGTCAAGTTTTACATGACCCTCTTTTGGTTTTTGGATATTTACTTTAGCTAAAGATGTTTTTTTAAATTTTGGTTTTACTTTTATAGGATTTCCACTTCTTTTAAGAGATGAAATAGGTACATGTATTTTCATTCCATCATCACTTTGGAAGAATACTTTATTTCCTTTTATTGATAGTACTTCACCTTTTGTTTCATTGTATTTAACTCTATCACCTACTTTTAGATTTTCAATTGTTGAGTTTACTTTTTGTTCTTTAATAGATTGTTTTTTCTTATGAGCTTCATTTAAAAGTTTATGAGATGTTGATGTGTCTTTAGATTTTATAGCTTGTTTTGCCATCTCTATTGCATCTTTATACTCTTTTGATAACTCTTCTTTGTAAGTGTTTAATTTATTATCTACATCATCTTTTGTAGCTTGAAGAGTGTTTATTAGATTGTCATGTTTTTTTATCTTTTCATCTAGTATTTTTAGTTTCTTTTGGTATTCAAGTTCTAATATACTAGATCTATGTATTAGATCATTTAAGTTCTCTTTATCTTCTCCGTATACACTTTTAGCTTTTTTAACCACATCATATGGTATTCCATATCTTGAAGCTGTTTCAAAAGCATAAGATTGACCTATAGTTCCTTGTAAAAACTCATAAGTTGGTTTTCTATTTTCTTCATCATAAAGTGCAGCTATTAGCTCTACATCAGCATATGAAGCCATAAGTGATGCTAATCTTTTATGGTGAGTAGTAATTATGATTTTAATACCTTTATTCATAAGTTTTTCAATAATTACTTTAAACAACGATGCAGCTTCATCACTATCTGTTCCTAGTTCTATCTCATCAACACCAACAATTGCATTTGTACAATGAAATAGTTTAGAAAACTCTTGCATACGACCTGCAAATGTTGATATATCATTTTTAACACTTTGAGGATCATCTAAAACTGCTACTATATCTTTAAAATGTCCTATTTTTGTATCTTTATTAGCTTTATATGGTATCAGATATTTACTTAGATATGTTGCACTTAGTATTGATTTAAGAAGCATAGTTTTACCACCAGCATTAACTCCTGTAATCATTATTACACTTTTGCTAAAGTCTATACTAACTGGTTTTGCATTGTGTAATGCTGGGTGAGTAAACTCAACTAGTTTTTGAACTTTACTATTACTTTTTGGAAGTATAAAGTTTTTATCATCAATTTTAGCAAAATTTACCCTTGCTAAATAGTGATCTAATCTATCAAACTCTTTATTTATAAACCCCAAAAACATAAGATTTTTAGCAAATATATTAGAAAATCTTTTTGATATTTTATAAAGTATCTCTTCTTTTAGATTTGTTAAGTCATCACTAGCTTGACGAAGGTTTTCAATACTATGTGGAACAACATAAAAAAATCCACTATTTGATCTATCTATTACTTTTGCTTTTAAAAAGTGATTAAATCCAGCTCTTACAAGTATAGCTTGTCTTCCATTTACAAAGTGTACTTGATGATCTACTAGATATGTTTGAATTTTTTTAGTACTCATCACTTTTTTCATAGCATCTTTTATAGCTATTTTATTGTTATAAATATTTTGTTCAACTCTATCGTAGTCATCATCTATACCTTGCTTTAGTCTACCTTTTTCATCAAAAGAGTTGGATATATCAACTATAGCACTAGGGATAATAATCTTATCTATCCACTCTTTTAACTTACCTTCAAGATTAAATCTTTGTAGATATATAAAATAGTCGATAATTTTAATAAATTCATATATCTCATCAAGCTTTAAACTTCCATCTTTTTTTAGCTTCATTATTTCATTATCAAGATAATCAACACTTTTAGGAGATTTGAACTCATAATTTGAGATCTCATTGATAAGTTTAAAGTGTATATTTATATCACCTTGTATGATTACTGATTTTACTCTTGCAAAATTTGCACTCAAGTTTTGTATATACTCTTCTAGGTCTAGTTTTTTTATTATATCTTGCATCTATTTCTTATTTATTTTATTTTTATTTATGTTATAATTCACTTACAAATTCCTTCGGGATCGTCCTTACCATCAGATAAGGCTAACATATTTCCATATAGTTTATTTAATTTTTCTTTTAAGTTTTTAAAATCTTCTTTATTAATTACACCTATTTTATGCTTTATTCTTTTTGAATCAAAAGGTTTCATTTTAGATAATATGGCATTACTAGCTTGTTTTGGAGTAAATCTAAACTCATAATAATATTTACCTTTTTTAATTGTAGATGTTAGTGGTATTCCCATAAAAAAATTATTATTAAACTTTTTTAAGATAATTCCAATTATCAAACTTTTGATTCATAATACTACTTATTTTTGGGTCTAAATACTTTTATATTTTCTTCATTAATTTCCATAAATGGTCGCTCCATAAGGTCTAGACAATATGGTATTGCAGGAAATACTGCATCTAAACACTCTTTTATAGATTTTGGTTTACCAGGAAGATTAACTATTAAAGTATCATTTCTAAGCCCTGCTGTTTGTCTTGAAAGTATTGCTGTTGGTACAAACTTTAAACTTTCAGCTCTCATAAGCTCTCCAAAACCTGGCATCATTCTATTACATACTGCTTCAGTTGCTTCTGGTGTTACATCTCTTTTTGCAGGTCCTGTTCCACCTGTTGTTACTATTAGGCTACAGTTTTTTTCATCTGCCATTTTTATCATAGTAGCTTCAATTATATCTTGCTCATCTGGTATAATTTCATATACCTCTTCCCAAGGTGAAGTTAAATAACTATTTAAAGTATCGATTATAGCTTTACCACTTATATCTTCATAAATACCTGCACTTGCTCTGTCACTTACTGTTATAATTCCTATTTTCATAATCTTCCTTATTATACTTTTGGTTTTACTCTTATTTGAGATTCTGGTTGAAACAACTCAACAGCTTTTGCTACCATTTGAGAGTTTAAAATATCGTTTACATTTAACTCTTTTTGTGATTCTCTTGGTTGTTCAACACTATACATAGAAGCTACACATCCACTTCCACCTTGAACTTCATCTTCTATAGTTTGAGGTTGAGATATTACTTTTTTAGGGTAAATCCTTTTTAGGTGGTTCTATTTTATTGAATTCAATTTTTGTTTCTGTTCCAAAAATATCTTCAATAAATATTCTAATATGAGCAAAATGTTTAAATAATAATACTTTACACTCTCCATGAGCTGTAGAGTTTATAGTTAATATATTATTTTCATATGAGTTAAATTTAAAACTATTTTCAAAACATTCACCCAATGGTGCGCTTCTATCATATACTTTTTCTATAACTTTTTTGTACAACTCTATATTGTTATTAATAGGTTCAACTACTTCTTTTTGTGTTGGTATATCTTCTTTTATAATTTGAGGTTGTGCAGGTGTTGGCATTGTTTGAGCCATAGGTTCTTCTACTTTAGTATTTTGAACATTATTTACTATAGTATTATTTATAACTGGTTGATTTACACTTGTATTTGAAGTAGATATAGTATTTACTTCTTCTTTTTGTATATCTTGTTTTACTTCATCAATCATAGAATCGATAGTTTTAAAGTTTGTAGCTTCTATTAGTTTATTTAGTGTAAGTATAAGTACAAATCCACCATCACTATTTATAGCTAATAGTTGTTTAGCTTCACTTAGTATTCTAAAAAACCTATCAAACATATATATATCAAATCTAGCATCTTTTCCTAGCATTGCGTATTTTAGATATATACTCATCTCATCTATTACTTGCCCTATTTCGTAAGATTCTAATGAGTTATAAATACCATCTATATTTTGCTTATTTAATATTACATCAAAAACTTTTGACATAAAAGCAGGATCAATCATACCCATCATATCAGTTACACTTACTGTAGTAATATCTCCTTTTGAGTATATAATAGCTTGATCAAGCAATGTAAGAGTATCTCTTAAACTACCTTGTCCACTTCTTATTAGAATGTTAAGTGCTTCTGTTTCATAAGATACATTTTCTATATTGAGTATATGTGTTAGATGATTTAGTATATCTTTGTGTGCAATTTTTTTAAATCTAAAATGTTGAGTTCTACTTAATATTGTAGCTGGCAACTTTAAAGGATCTGTAGTTGCAAGTATAAACTTTACAAAATCAGGTGGTTCTTCTAATGTTTTTAATAGTGCGTTAAATGCTTGAGTTGTAAGCATATGAACTTCATCGATTATAAATACTTTGTATTTTGCAGAAGTTGGTTTATATTTTGTATGCTCTATTAGATCTTTTATATCATCAATTCCACGATTAGACGCAGCATCCATCTCTATAATATCAAGGTGTCTATTTTCATTTGCACTAAGACAAGCATCACATATATCACATGGCTTTGATGTAGGTGCATTTACACATACAAGTGCTTTTGCCATAATTCTAGCAGTAGAAGTTTTACCACTACCACGAAGACCTGAAAATAAATAAGCATGAGAAAGTCTAGCAGTATCAAGTGCAAGACTTAGTGTAGTTGAAATTGTATTTTGTCCTATTAGGTCATCAAATTTTTTTGGTCTATATTTTAATGCTAGTACTTGATTATTCATTTTCTTCCTTTAGGTTTAACCACTTAGATGCAACTTGTTTTAGTCCATCTGGATTTGATGAAGCAAAAAAAGTTATTTTTGTATCATCAAATGAGTTTGTTAGTTTATATTTATCTTTTAGTATTTGTACAATTGCATCGCCACTATGTATTGTTTTACAATTGTTAAAGTATTGGCTTATTTGTTCTTGTAAAAGTGGAAAATGTGTACAACCCAATATTACGCAGTCAATATTTGATATATCGTTAAAATAGTGTTTTAATGTTTCATCTAAAATAGCACCACTTAATATATCTTCTTCTACAAGTGGCACTAAAAGTGGTGTTGCTTTTGATATTATATTTTTATATTTTTTATCTTTAAGTGATGTTTCGTATAGTTTTGAATCAATTGTCGCTTTTGTTCCAATTACAAGTATATTTGAATCTTTATTTGAAACATTTTTTTCTAAAGCCATTGCACCAGATTCAATAACACCAACTACAGGTATATCAATACTATTTCTAAGTTCATCTAATGCATAAGCACTAACACTATTACAAGCTACAATGATAATATCAAGATCAAAGTTTTTTAAAAACTCTAATGCTTCTAGTGAGTATGATATGATAGTGTTTTTATCTTTACTTCCATAAGGTACACGAGCTGTATCCCCATAGTAAATAATCTCTTCAAATACTTTTTGTTCAAGTAGTGATTTAACTACACTTAAACCACCAACTCCACTATCAAAAACACCTGCTTTCATAATATCTTTATGCGTTCATTGATACTAAAAACTCTACATTTGATTTAGTAGCTTTCATTTTATCATAGATAAACTCTAATGATTTAACTTCATCCATTTCATTCATAGCATTTCTTAAAATCCATACTTTTTTAAGCTCTTCTGGGTGAAGCAATAATTCTTCTTTTCTTGTTCCAGATTTTACAATATTAACAGCTGGGAATACTCTTCTTTCTGCTGCTTTTCTACTAAGAACAACTTCAGAGTTTCCTGTACCTTTGAACTCTTCAAAAATAACTTCATCCATTTTTGAACCAGTATCAACTAATGCAGTTGCAATAATAGTAAGGCTTCCACCCTCTTCTATATTTCTAGCAGCACCAAAGAATCTTTTTGGTTTATGTAGTGCATTTGCATCAACCCCACCAGAAAGTACTTTACCACTACTTGGTGTTGTTGTATTATATGCACGAGCAAGTCTAGTAATAGAATCAAGTAAAATAACAACATCTTTACCCATCTCTACCATTCTTTTTGCTTTTTCTATAACAAGTTCTGCTACTTTTACATGGTTTTGAGCAGGTAGATCAAATGTTGAACTATACACTTCACCTTTTACACTTCTTTGCATATCTGTAACCTCTTCAGGTCTTTCATCAATTAAAAGTACCATAAGTGTTACATCTGGATGATTTGCAGTAATCCCGTGTGCAAGTTCTTTTAAAAGTTCTGTTTTACCAGATTTTGGTTGAGCTACTATTAGACCCCTTTGACCTTTACCCATAGGTGCAAACATATCTAAAACTCTACCAGTCATTTTATTTCTATCATACTCAAATTGGAATCTATCTGTAGAGTATAGAGGTGTTAAGTTATCAAATAGAGGTCTTTTTTTAGCTTTATTAATTGGTAAATAATTTACTGCTTCTATTTTTATAAGAGCATTATATTTTTCACTCTCTTTACTTGGAGGACGTACTTGTCCACTTACAATATCACCAGTTCTTAGTGCAAATCTTTTTATTTGTGTTGCACTTACATATGAATCATTTGATGTATCAGAAAAGTTACCATCTAAAGCTCGTAAAAATCCAAATCCACCATCTTTTATATCTAAAATACCAGTAAATAAAATATACCCACCAGCAGTAGTTTGAGATGAAAGAATAGCAAATATAACATCTTGTCTTTTTAACTCTTGAGGATTTTCTATCTCAAGATCAAGTGCAATCTCTATTAGTTCATCAGTAGTTTTTGCTCTTAAATCATCTAAAGTAAGACCATCTACAGGTACGTGTGTTCTTGCTTTTTTAGTTGATTGTTTATTTTGAGTTGTTTTTGGTTTTTTTTCTTGCTTTGTTTGTTTTTTTTGTGTAGTTTCTTCTGTTTTAGTAGTTTGTTCTTCCATGTTTTAAAAAGTGCCTTTTTGATTTTGTTATTAATTAAATACATATTTTAAGTAATAAGTATGAGTATGTATAAGTTTTGTATCATATTATATTAAAAATCATGTTAAACAAATATTAAAAGATTTTATATATAATTACAGAACAAAATCAAGTCAGAAAAGTTGAAGATATAAACAATGATTAAAAATGATATTTATTTAAATTCTGTATTCTTATTAATAATCACAGCCTTTAGTATTAGTGGAGTATATTATTATTTATTTTCAATTGATGAAATTCTTATAATAATTAAAGAGGAATATATATTAGCTATTTTTGTTTTTATATCAATTTTATTACATACGTATTCGTACATTAAGTTAAAAAAATATGATATTTTACCGTTTATTCCACAATTAGGAAAAGTTCCTATTATTCAAAGTACAATATTTTTTGCAATTTTTGAAGTTGTAGATTATTATAGTGAAGATGGATTTATTGGAGCTATTAAACTATGGTATATGTATTGGATGTTTGGACTTCTTACTTGGAGTTTAGTATTCTTATTTAATTATTATAAAAATTTCAAATTTTATGGTATAAAGTTTTTGTAATATTTATTTAAATATAATTAAGAAAAAGGGATAAAACATGAAACTTAATACTACTTCTCAATATGCTATAAGGGTTGTTACTTATTTAGCATCTCATGAAAATAAACTTTTAAGTTCAAAAGATATATCTGAAGAGTTAGCTATCCCTTATAAATCATTGACTAGATTAATAACCCAACTTGTAAATGCATCAATCATAATATCTCTAAGAGGTAGAGATGGTGGAATAAAACTACAAAAAGAATTAAAAGATATCAAAGTAAATGATATTTTAGAAGCTGTAAATGAAAGTTTACATAATGAAGATTGTATTTTAGGATTAGGTGAATGTAAAAAAAACGATAAGTGTCCTCTTCATGATAGATGGGTAGCTCCAAAAGATGAGATTATAAATATTTTTGAAAATACTAGTGTTGAAGACCTAAACAATACAAACTGTTCTATAAAACCAAGATAATAATAAAATATAATTTTATCACTTTTAAATGATATTTTAGATATCCTTACACTTATAAATAAAATCAAGGATTATAAATGTCAAATCAAAACAGCTCATGCAAAAATGTATATATAACAACACCAATATATTATGTAAATGATATAGCTCACATAGGTCATGCTTATACTACAATAATAGCAGATATGTTAGCAAGATACTCAAGACTTGTAGGACACAATACTTACTTTTTAACAGGTACAGATGAACATGGTCAAAAAATAGCTCAAAGTGCTGAAGCTAGAGGTAAAACACCAAAAGAATATGCAGATGAAGTAAGTGGAAAATTTAGAACATTATGGGATGATTTTGATATATCTTATGATAAATTTATAAGAACAACAGACGAAGAACATAAAAATGGTGTTCAATATGCTTTTAAAAAGATGTTTGAAAAAGGTGATATCTATAAAGGTAACTACGAAGGTAACTATTGTGTTGGTTGTGAAACATTCTTTACAGATGCTCAACTAATAGATGATGAGTTATGTCCAGATTGTGGAAGACCTACAACTATAGTAAAAGAGGAAAGTTATTTCTTTAAACTTTCAAACTATCAAGATAAACTTTTAAAACTTTATGCAGAAAATGAAGACTTCATCTTACCAAGAAGCAAAGCAAAAGAGATTGTAAACTTTGTATCAGGTGGATTAAATGATCTTTCTATTTCAAGAACATCATTTGACTGGGGTGTTAAACTACCAAAAGAGTTAAATGACGATAAACATGTTATGTATGTATGGCTTGATGCACTACTTAACTATGTAACTGCATTAGGTTACGGTACAACAAATAAAAATATGGATAAATGGCCAGCTTCTACTCAAATAGTTGGAAAAGATATTTTAAGATTTCATGCTATTTTTTGGCCAGCATTTTTAATGAGTCTTGATCTTCCTATGCCTAAGCATATTGCAGCTCACGGTTGGTGGACTAGAGATGGTGAAAAGATGTCAAAATCAAAAGGAAATGTAGTAAACCCAAAAGAAGTAGCAGATGCTTATGGGCTTGATGCATTTAGATACTTCATGTTAAGAGAAGTACCATTTGGTCAAGATGGAGATTTTTCACAAAGAGCCTTGATAGATAGAATAAACTCAGACTTAGGAAATGATCTAGGAAACTTATTAAATAGAATCATGGGTATGAGTGGAAAATATTTTGACTTTAAAATTGATTCTTCAAATGTAGCTAAATACCACCAAAAAGAGTTAGATGAAGTTCATGGTATTTTAGATGGTATTGAACAATACTTATATAAAATGCAAATAAATAGATACCTTGAAGATATATGGAAAGTATTAACTGTAGCAAATAAAGCTATTGGTGATTATGAACCATGGGCTATGATGAAAAATGGCAAAGAGGAAGAAGCTATGGCGCTTGTTGCGCTTATTGTTAATATTATGGCAAAAGTATCTATACTTCTAGATAGTGTTATGCCTCATAAGATTAAAGATATATCTTCATGTATTGGTATTACTATTGATAATGCTGCATATGAAAACTTGATAGTAAATA
>Ga0256837_1001755_pt1 | contig 14435 bp, 14 predicted proteins | sample 4562384metaG_FD_185976 | JGI IMG/M metagenome (GOLD analysis project Ga0256837, IMG submission 185976) | Hydrothermal vent microbial communities from Guaymas Basin, Mexico - 4561-384 | ecosystem: Environmental > Aquatic > Marine > Hydrothermal vents | place: Mexico: Guaymas Basin | collected... | reverse complement strand
GAATTTTTTTATCACTTGAAACTGCCATTTTTAGCATCAAAGTTGATTTTCCTACTCCTGGACTTCCACCTATTAAAACTAAACTACCAGGAACTATCCCTCCACCTAAAACTCTATCAAATTCATCAATACCACTACTAAATCTTTCAATTTCATCTTCTTTTATTTCATCAATAGGGATAATTTTAGAAGTAGTTGAAGTAGTTTTTTTTGAGGTTGTTACTTGAAATTTAGATAATTCTACAAAACTATCCCATTCTCCACAATTTGGACATTTTCCCATCCATTTTCCACTTTGATATCCGCACGATTGACATTCAAAAGTTTGTTTTTGTTTAGCCATTTAGTATACTTTCATAGGAATTATTATTTTTATTTAATAAATCTTCCATTCCAAATAATTGGTCAATAAATAGTTTCCATAAAATTATCGCAAAAATAAGTAATATGATATATATCACAATAATAGTAATATGTTCACCTACTTCTATTGAGTCAAAAGTTTCATATTCTTGAAATTTTTGGATAATAACCAAAATAACAGCTGATATTAAAAATATAATTCCTATAAAATAGATGATATCAAGTGTTTTCATTTTTAAAAATTTCTTTTAAAATTGAATCTATAAAGTCATCTTTATTAAATTCTATCAAATCATCAGCAGATTCACCAACTCCAATATAAAAAATTGGAAGTTTTAATTCATTTACAATACTAAAAACTGCACCACCTTTTGCAGTCCCATCAAGTTTTGTAATAATTATTCCATCAATTCCTACCATTTCGTTAAATGCTTGTGCTTGTGCTATGGCACTATTTCCTTGTGTTCCATCAAGTATTAAAATTTTTCTATGAGGAGCAGAAGGCATAGCCTTATCCATAACTCGAACTATTTTTTTAAGTTCATTTGCTAAATTTGTCTGAGTATGTAGTCTTCCTGCTGTATCTACTATTACATTATCATATTTTTTTGCAATAGCACTACTTATAGTATCATAAGCAACAGCACTTGAATCATGACCTTGTTTAGTAGCAATAATAGGAACTTCAAGTTTTTTAGCCCATCTTGATAATTGTTCAATAGCAGCAGCCCTAAATGTATCTCCTGCTCCAAGAATAACTTTATTTCCATTGTTTTTGTATTTTTGTGTTAATTTCGCAATAGTTGTGGTTTTTCCCGCTCCATTTACACCTATTATAAGTTCAACAAACGGAGAAACTTGTGGCATTTCATAAGGTTTTAAATTTTCAAATATTTTCTCTAATTCTTTTTTTAATTTCTCTTTTGTAACCTCTTTTGGAAGATTATCTAAAATTTTTTCAACTAATTCATATTCTACATCACTAACTATTAAAATCTCTTCAATAGTATCTTTATCATATTTCTCTTTTTTTTCTGGAATTACAGATTTTATCGCTTCACTTGTTTTTTCTAACCCTTTTGATATTTTTTCTTTAACATTTGTTACTTTTTCTTTAATCCATCCAAACATTTTAATCCTTTATTTCATATTGTAAAATTTCATTTGGGATAAACCCCTCATATTTTTTTATATTGTTATTGCTTTTTGTAATTATTATCGTTGGATATTGTTTTATTTTGAAAAATTTTTCCAATTTTTTATTATGAATTACATAAAATTTTTGATTTGATTTATTTAACTCTTCTAATTGTAATTTTGAAAATTTATTTTTTTTAGTAAAAATTAAAATTTGATTTTTGTCAAAATTATAAATCAAATTATTATTATCTTCAATAAAAGTTAAATTATCAATTTTAATTTCTGTTTTTTTTGTGTTATTTGCTTTTTTTTGAGGTAATATATCCTCTATATACACTTTTTTATTTTGGTGATTTTGAGTTTTATTTTCACATCCTATAAAAAATATTAAAATAATTAAAAAATACTTCATCAAATTCCTTTTTTTAATTTATAATTATATCCAAAAAAAGGTACATAATGACAAAAGAAGAGTTTAGAAATAGGTGTAAAAGGGTATTAAATAGCAAAAATAGATATGTTTTTAGTAAAAAAGTATCACAAAAATTACTAAAAGTTTTATCTAATAAAAAATATAAAAATATATTACTTTATATCTCTATGGATAAAGAAGTTGATACAAAAGGGCTAATTAGAGAATTAAGGATGAAAAACAAGCAAATTTTTGTCCCATTTATGGAAGAGTTAAGTTTTAAAATGGTAAAATACTCTTTGCCTTTAAAGAAAAAAAAATTTAATATTTACGAACCAAAAAATAAAAATAAAACAAAACAAAAAATAGATATAGCAGTTGTGCCAATTATTGGTATAGATAAAAATTTTCAAAGAGTTGGATTTGGTAAAGGGATGTATGATAGATTTTTTGATAAACTAAATTATAAACCGAAAATAATTTTTACACAACTTTATCCCTGTATTACAAAATTTAATGTTACAGATGAATATGATATCAAAGCCAACTTTTATATAACATATAGATTGTTTTGTAAGAGGAGAAATAATGATAATAGAGATATTAGTAGGCTCGGGAGTTTCTGCAATCGCAGGATTTTTTTTAGCCAGAAAAATAGATGATGCTAAATATGATGTTTTAGTAGCACAAGCCCAAGCAAAAGCAAAAGTAATTGAGCATGAAGCGGAAATAATTTTAAAAAATGCTAAACACGATGTCGCTCAAAAAGAATTAGATTTAAAAAAGCAATATGATGAAGAGATATTAAAAATTCAAAGAGATTTTGAAAGAAAAGAGTTATTACTTGAACAAAAGGAGAAAGAACTTAACGAGTTAATCCAAGAACAAATTACAAAAGATAGAACTCTTCAAAGAGAATTTAAAAATATTGAAAAAGAAAAAGTAAAACTTTCAAAACAAAAACAAAAATTTGAAGTAAAAATGAAAGAAGCAGAAAAACTAATAGAAAGAGGAGCAGGTCTTACAAAAGATGAAGCAAAAAAAATAGTTTTAAATCAAGCAAAACACGATGTAAGAAGTGATATGGCTCATATTGTTAGAAAAGCGATAAAAGAAGCAGAAAAAAATGCTAAAAAAGAAGCTTTTTGGGTAATATCACAAGCGACTACAAGATATGCAGGAGATTTTGCAGGTGAAAGACTTATAAATGTAGTCCATATTCCAAATGATGAAATAAAAGGGAGAATTATAGGTAGAGATGGTAAAAATATTAAATCTCTTGAAAGTACATTAGGAGTAGATATTATTGTAGATGATACACCAAATGCAATTACAGTAAGTCATTTTAATATTTATCGTCGTCAAGTTGCTGTTGAGGTAATAAATAGATTAGTAGAAGATGGTAGAATTCATCCAGCAAAAATAGAAGAGATTCATAATAAAGTATTAGAAGAGTTTGAAAGTAAGGTATTAGAAGAGGGGGAAAATGTTATTTTAGAACTTGGACTTGGGAATTGTGCTATTCATCAAGAACTTGTTAAATTGATAGGTAAATTAAAATATAGAGCAAGTTATGGACAAAATGCCTTAGGACACTCATTAGAAGTGGCACATCTTTCTGGAATTATGGCAGCTGAAATGGGTGGTGATGAACTACTTGCAAAAAGAGCTGGTATTATGCATGATATAGGAAAAGCTTTAACAAATGATTATGAAGGAAGTCATGTTACATTAGGGTATGAAATAGCCAAAAGATATAATGAACCACCAGAAGTTTTAAATGCTATTAAAGCACATCATGGAGAAGAAGAGGCAAAAAGTATAGAAGCAGCAGTAGTTTGTACAGCTGATACTTTAAGTGCTGCAAGACCGGGTGCGAGAAGAGAAGTATTAGAGAGTTTTCTAAAAAGAGTTCAAGGAATTGAAGAAATAGCTTCAAGTCATGATAATGTAAGACTTGCTTATGCTATAAATGCAGGAAGAGAAGTAAGAGTGATAGTTGAAGCTGAACTTGTAAATGATGATGAAGCAATTTTGATGAGTAAAGAGATAGCAGACGAAATTTCTAATAAAATATCATTTCCAGGAGAGATTAAAGTGATGGTAATTAGAGAATTAAGGGCGGTTAGTTATGCAAATTAAGGTAAAAGCATTTGGAGAGTATCAAACAAATTGTTATATTGTTGATGATAGATTTATAATTGACCCAGGAGTAGGTGCTGTAAAATGGGTAAAAGAGAATTGTAAAAATCCAAAAGCAATACTTTTAACTCATGGTCATTTTGACCATGTTTGGAGTGTAAAAGAATTAAAAGAAGAGTTAAATATTTCTGTATATATTCATAAAGAAGATGAGTTTTTATTACAAAATGATATTTTTTCAAAAGGGATGCCTACAACAAAAGCAGATGTTTTAATACAAAAAGATGAAACTTTACAAATAGATAATAGTGAGATTAAATTTCGTCATTTTTCAGGACATACACCAGGGAGTATGACAATAGAGATAGATAAATATATGTTTAGTGGAGATTTTATTTTTAATGGAAGTATAGGTAGATATGATTTTCCTTATTCTGATGCTAATATGATGAAAAATAGTTTAAAAAGATTTTTAAAGATAAATTATGATAAAATTATATATGCAGGACATGGAGCAAATACAACTATTAAAAATGAGCAAAAGAATATACGAGATTATTGGTTAAAGGTATTATAAAAAATGGGATTAAAAACTTTTACAGCAGGAACGATGAAAGAAGCTATGGCGAAAGTAAAAGCTGAGTTTGGAGATGAAGCTTTAATAGTTTCAAGTAAAGAGATAAAAAAGAAAACTCTTACAAGTTCAGGTCTTTATGAAATAGTGGTTCAAGTTGATGAAAACACAAAGTCAGCTAAAACTACGAATAGATTTAAAGATGATGATGTGTTATTAAAACTTTCAAAAGTAGCAAAAGAGATTGATAGTATCTCAAATCCTAAAACAATTCCTAATAAACCAATTTCATCACAACCAACAAATACAATAGAGATGAAAGAACTACAAAAGAATATACAAGAAATTTCAAATACTGTAAAATTATTACAAAGTACAATTTGGGATATGAATAGTTGTAAAAGAGAAAATTTAATTATTCCACCAGAGTTTAGTGAAATTTATGCTATTTCCAAAAATAGTGGTATGAATAAAGAACATTTAGATGAAATTATGAATCTTACTCTAAAACATATGCCCTTAAAAATGAGACATAATCCTATTACAATAAAACGATATTTTAATACTTTGCTTAGAAGAATAGTTCCTATTCGTCAAGAAAGAGAACTTTCAATAGGTAATAAAAAAATAATGATGTTTGTAGGACCAACAGGAGTAGGAAAAACTACAACTATTGCAAAACTTGCAGCAAGATATGCTTTTCAAAAACAAAAAAAATATAAAGTTGGAATAATTACACTTGATACTTATAGAATAGGGGCAGTTGAACAATTAATGACTTATGCTAGAATGATGAAACTTTCAATTGAAGCAGTAGTTGATCCGAGTGATTTTGTAGGTGCTTTAAATAGACTGAGAAATAATGATATTATTTTGATAGATACAGTGGGAAGTAGCCAGCACGATAAAGAAAAAGTAGATAAAATCAAATCTTTTTTAGGTATTGATACTTTTGCTAGTATTGATGTTAATTTAGTACTTTCAGCTACTACAAAATATGAGGACTTAAAAGATATTTATAATAATTTTTCTATTTTAGATATAGATACAGTTATTTTTACAAAACTTGATGAATCTTTGAAAATAGGTAATATTTTTTCTTTGGTTTATGAAGCAAAAAAACCTATTAGTTATTTTTCAGTAGGACAGGAAGTTCCAGATGATTTGAGAGTAGCAAGTGGGGAATTTTTGATTGAAACAATGTTAAAGGATATTAAATGACACAAGCAGATAAACTACAAGCTCTTGTAAAAGAGCAAGTAAAACCAAAAGAAAGATTTACAAAGTTTATTGCTATAACAAGTGGAAAAGGAGGAGTTGGAAAATCTACTATTTCTGCAAATTTGGCATATGTATTACATAAATTAGGGTTTAAAGTGGGACTTTTTGATGCAGATATAGGACTTGCAAATTTAGATGTTTTATTAAAAGTAAATACAAAAAAGAATATTTTACATGTTTTAAAAGGGGAAGTTGAATTTAAAGATATTATTGTTGAGATTGAAAAAGATTTTTATTTAATTCCAGGGGATAGTGGAAATGAAATATTTAAATATAATGATGAGTTTTTATTTGAAAAATTTGTAGATGGATTAGAAACTTTAAATGATTTAGATTTTTTAGTGATAGATACAGGAGCTGGAATTGGTAAAGAGGTTCAAACATTTCTTGATGCTGTTGATGAAGTTTTTATTGTTACAGCACCAGAACCAGCTGCTATCACTGATGCTTATGCTATGATAAAAGTTTTAGCTGAAAAAAGAGATAGAATGTTTTTACTTTTAAATCAAGTAGATAATCAAAAAGAGGCAAATGGAATTTATCAAAAAATTTCAAATGTGGCAAAGGCAAATATTGAAAAAGATATTAAATTACAAATGATAGGTTATCTAAAAAAAGATAGCAATATTCAAAAAGCATCTATAAAAAGGACACTTTTTACAAAAGATAATCCACTTTCACCAGTAAGTGAGCAAATTTTTAGTATGGCAAAAAAAATAGCACAAATTTTGGAACGAAAAGTGCTTGTAGAAGAAGAAACGGGGCTTAGTAGGTTTTTTAAAAAAATTCTTCGTTTTTAGGAGTCATAATGTTTAGAAGTGATAATTTTATCTATTTTTTTTCAGTTTCAGGTTTTTTTATAGGGGTTATATTTGCCATTTTTCAAGGATTTGAACCATTTGAATTTTTATTTGCTGTAATACTTACTTTTACTCTTTTTTATCTAATAGCAATAGCTAGTACAGTGTTTTTTATTAAATATTTAGCTGTAAAAAATATATTTTATTTAGATAAAGAAGGACTTGAGAGAACTATTGATTTTCAAATAAATGAACTTGATAAAAAAGAAGATTTAATTAGAGAAGCATATTATTTTATTAGAAAAATCGAAAAAGAAGAACTTGATGTATATAAAAAAAGGGAAAATTCTAAATGAATCCTTATGAACAAAATATAAGACACTATCAAGATGAATTAGCTGTGGAATATTTACCAGCTGTAAAAAATATGGCTTATAAAATGAAAATAAGACTTCCATCAAGTGTAGATGTAGAAGATTTAATAGCAGTAGCAACAGAAGAACTTATAAAAGTAGCAAGAAGATATGACCCCAAAAAAAATGATAATTTTTGGGGATATGTAAAACAGAGAGTTCAAGGTAGTATGCTTGATTATTTAAGAAGTCTTGATATTGTAAGTCGTGGTGATAGAAAAATAATTAAAGATATAGAAAAAGAAACAATTTCTTATTATAATAAATATCAAGAAGAACCAAGTAATGAATATTTATCAAAAAAATTAAATTTACCTATTAGTAAAATTAAAAAAGCAAAATTAGCAGGTGATATTTATAATGTGATGCCTATTGAAGAACAACTTAACTTCTTTGAAGATGTTAATAAAAAAGTGGAAGAAGAAGAACTTATTGAAATTATCAAAAAAGAACTTGCAAATATGCCAAAAAGAGAGCAGATGATAATACAATTATATTATTTTGAGGAACTCTCATTAAAGGAAATTTCAGAAATTTTGAATATTACAGAAAGTAGAATATCTCAACTTCACAAAGAAGTAATAAGAAAAATAAGGGAAAATTTAAATGGCTGATATTTTAAGTCAAGAAGAGATTGATGCCCTTTTAGAGGTTGTTGATGAAGATAATTTAAGTCCTGATGAACTTGAAAAAGCTCCTGATATTCTTGACCAAAGACAAATTACACTTTATGATTTTAAAAGGCCAAATAGAGTAAGTAAAGAACAACTCCGTTCTTTTAGAAGTATTCATGATAAAATGGCGAGAAATTTAGCCTCTCAAATATCTTCACTTATGAGAAGTATTGTTGAGATTCAACTCCATTCAGTTGATCAAATGACTTATGGGGAATTTCTTATGTCTTTGCCATCTCCAACTTCATTTAATGTATTTTCTCTAAAACCGCTTGATGGAAAAGCTGTAATAGAGATAAATCCATCTATTGTATTTCCTATGATAGAAAGACTTCTTGGTGGTCCAGGGGAAAGTTATGATGGAAATAGAGATTTTAGTGATATAGAATTAAATCTTTTGGATAGTATATTAAAAGTAATATCATCAAATTTAAAAGAAGCTTGGGGGCCTATTATTGAAATTTATCCAGTAGTTGAAGCCAAAGAATCATCTTCAAATGTAGTACAAATCGTTGCTCAAAATGAGATTGTTGTAATGGTTGTAATGGAACTTATTATTGGACATACAAGTGGTATGATAAATCTATGCTATCCTGTAATTACTATAGAAAGTATCCTTCCAAGACTTGCTAATAGAGATTTAATGCTTACAGAAACTAGTAGTAGAAAAAGTAGAAATAAAGAGTTAAAAGCTTTACTTGGTGGAGCGAAAGTTGATTTAGAAGCAATTTTAGGACATGCAAATCTTACAATGAATGAAATATTAGAGATTGAAGCAGGAGATATTATTAGACTTGATAGAAGTGCTAATGATACAGCAATTTTAAGTGTAGATAGTAAAGAGAAGTTTATAGCAGAAGTTGGAGTTCATAGATATAGAAAAAGTGTTAAAGTTATAGAAATTTTAAAAACTGAACACGATGAAGTAAAAGAAGTGCTTGAAAAAATTGAAGATGCTAGAAAAAATAAAATTTATATGCTTGAAGAAGAAAGTGAAGAAATTGAGGAGATTAAAAAATGATAAACGAATTTTTAGATTTATTAAAGGGGGATATCTCTTCTACAATAGAGGGACTAATAGGGATAGCACCAACAGTGGCTATCAAAAACTCAACAGAAGAGATAGGAGAGATTAGTGTACCAACTTCTGAAATGCTAGTAGAAGTTAGTGGAGATAGTGAAGGGAAAATTAGATTTTTAGTTCCAGCACAAAGTGCGACGGCTTTGGGTGATATGATGTTAGCAGGGGAAGGGGAAGAAAAAGAGGAGATGAATGATGAAGATTTAGATGCTATTAAAGAGATTGTGTCTAATATTATGGGAAGTTTATCTACTGCTCTTGCCTCTCAACCAGGTTTGCTAAAATTAAATTTTAATGTAGTTAGTGCTGAATTTCAAGAAAATACAAAAAATGAATGGGATAATTGTGCTTTTAGAGTAGATTTAGATTTTGGAATAAATGATAAAAATTATGAATGGGTAATTTTATTCGATAAAAATTTATATTCAAAATTAAATTCATCTGCTCAAAAAGAGGAAGTATCATCACAAAATGTAACTTCTCAACAAACTAATAATATAGAAATAGAAAATGAAGAACTTAAAAATCTTAAACTTTTACTTGATGTTAAATTAAATCTTCGTGTAAGAATAGGTAGTAAAAAAATGCTTTTAAAAGATGTATTAAGTATGGATATTGGAAGTATAGTTGAACTTAATCAATTAGCAAACGAACCATTAGAAGTATTGATTGATAATAAAAAAATAGCGGAAGGGGAAGTTGTGATTGTTGATGGAAACTTTGGGATACAAATTACATCTATTGGAAGTAAAAAAGAGAGAATGCATGCCTTAAATGGGTAATTATTTAGCATAAATAATATCTACATATTCAGGATATTTTGGTTTAAAAAATGATAAATCAAATTTTTTTGAATTTGTATTAAAGAAATTTAAAGTGACTAGATTATCTATTTTATCTTTATAATATATTTTATTTATCATATCATTTTTTATTACAAAATAGATGATTTTATTATCATATTCTTTTTCATATAGGTTATTTTTTATTTGTTTAGCAGTTTTTAATAACTCAAAAAAATTATCTTGTTTTGAAATATTATGTATTGTAGTTTGTTCTAAATCAGGTTCATAAACATATACTTTATTTGAAGTAGCCCATATTTTTTTTTCTATCGGTTTGGTGTAGTGCCAAAATACTAAATTATCTTTTATAAATACTTTTCCTTTATAATATATAGTTTTATTTTCACTTTTTACAGATTGATTAAAATCACTTTCAAAACTTTTGTATTTTAATTCAAATCCATAACTAAACATTATAAAAAATACTAAAATTAAATATTTCATTTTCAACCTTTTTTTTGGTATTATAACAAAAAAATAATTAAATAAGGTTAGTGATGTTAAATCTATTAGGAAAAATTTTCGGAACAAAAAATGATAGAGAACTTAAAAAATATAAAAAGAGAGTTGCTCAAATAAATAAACTTGAAGAAAAATATGAAAAAATGAGTGATGAAGAACTTCGTAATTCATTTTTTGATATTAAAAATAGAGTTTTAGAAGAGGTAAAAGGGAAAAATTACCAATTGGTTTTAAATGATGTTTTATATGATGTATTTGCTATTACAAGAGAAACTGCAAAAAGAACTTTGAATATGAGACATTATGATGTTCAATTAGTGGGTGGTATGGTATTACATGAAAATAAAATTGCCGAAATGAAAACAGGGGAGGGTAAAACCTTAGTTGCTACTCTTCCAGTTGTTTTAAATGCTATTTTAGGTAGAGGAGTTCATATTGTTACAGTTAATGATTATTTAGCAGCAAGAGATGCAGAACTTATGAAACCTATTTATGAATTTTTAGGATTTAGTGTTGGTGTTGTAGTTGCTGAAAAAAGTGAGCCAGAAAGAAAAGAGGCTTATGGAAGTGATATTACATATGGAACAAATAATGAATTTGGATTTGATTATTTAAGAGATAATATGGCTTATAAAAAAGAGGATAAAGTTCAAAGAGAACATTTTTTCTCTATTGTAGATGAGGTGGATTCTATTTTGATTGATGAAGCAAGAACTCCTCTTATTATTTCTGGACCTGCTAATAGAAGTTTAGAAAATTATGAAGTAGCAGATAAAGTTGCTAAACAACTTGAAAAAGAGAAACATTTTACTCTTGATGAAAAACATAAATCAGCACTTCTTACAGAAGATGGGATAAAAAAAGCGGAAGAACTTTTTGAGGTGGATAACCTTTATACACCAGAAAATGCTATTTTAGCTCATCATCTTGACCAAGCATTAAAAGCTAACTTTTTATTTCAAATAGATGTAGATTATATTGTTAGAAAAGGGGAAGTTTTAATTATTGATGAATTTACAGGAAGAATTAGTGAAGGAAGAAGATTTAGTGAAGGTCTTCATCAAGCACTTGAAGCAAAAGAGGGAGTTGAAATCCAAGAAGAATCTCAAACATTAGCAGAAATTACTTATCAAAATTATTTTAGACTTTATGAAAAATTAGCAGGTATGACAGGGACTGCTCAAACAGAAGCAACTGAATTTGCTGAAATTTATGGATTAGAAGTTATCTCAATTCCAACAAATAAACCAGTTATTAGAAAAGATTTAAATGACTTGATTTTTAAAACAGAAGAGGAAAAATTTGATGCTGTTATAAAAAGAATAAAAGAGATACATAAAACAGGACAACCTATTTTAGTAGGGACTGCAAGTATTGAAAAAAGTGAATTATTACATAGTTTATTAAAAAAAGAAAAACTTCCTCATACAGTTTTAAATGCTAAAAATCACGAAAAAGAAGCTCAGATTATTGAAAAAGCAGGTATCAAAGGTGCAATTACAATCGCTACAAATATGGCTGGTCGTGGGGTTGATATTAAACTTGGTGAAGGAGTTTTAGAACTTGGAGGTCTTGCAATTATTGGGACTGAAAGGCATGAGAGTAGAAGAATTGATAATCAGTTAAGAGGTAGGGGTGGTCGTCAAGGTGACCCAGGGTTAAGTCAATTTTATTTAAGTTTGGAAGATACCCTTCTTAGAATTTTTGGAAGTGATAGAATCAAAAATATTATGGATAAACTTGGTATTGAAAAAGGGGAACATATTGAAAGTAAAATAGTTACTCGTTCAATCGAAGGTGCTCAAAAAAAAGTAGAAACTATGCATTTTGAAAATAGAAAACATATTCTTAAATATGATGATGTAGCTAATGAACAAAGAAAAGTTATCTATAAATTTAGAAATGATTTAATGGATGAAAATTATGATATTTCAAATAAAATCAAAGAAAATAGAGAAGAATTTGTAGTTTATTTACTTTCAAGAGCAGATATTTATGAAGATACATTAGAAGAAGATTATGACTTAAAAGCATTAGTAGATATTGTAGCTGAATATACAACTCTTCATTTAGATAAAAAAGCATTAGAAAATAAATCTTATGATGAATTATCAGAATTTATTTATCAAAAACTTGAAAAATTCTATGAAGATAAAATGGTTATTTTAGAAGATAAAGCACAAAGAGATGAGATTGAAAGAAGTCTTTATATTCAAGTATTAGATGAAAATTGGAGAGAACATCTTTATCAAATGGATATATTAAAAACAGGTATAGGTCTTAGAGGATATAATCAAAAAGACCCATTAGTAGAATATAAAAAAGAATCTTTTAATTTATTTAATGAACTTATTGAAAAAGTAAAAGTTGAATATATGAAAATATTACACTCTTTACAATTCCAATTTGAAAATCAAAATGGAGAAGTGTATAAAGACCCAGAAACCGGAATGACAGAAGAGGAGATGATAAAAGCTATTGAAGAATTCAATAAACAGATGGAAAATGATGAAGAGTTTGGAGAAATATTTGAAAAAGAGATAGTTACAAATACAAAAAAACCAAAAAGAAATGAACCTTGCCCTTGTGGAAGTGGAGAAAAATATAAAAATTGTTGTGGAAAGTCAGGACCTAAAAAGGGAGTTTTAGCTGGTGAATAAAAAATTTATCTCTTTTATAGTCCGAAAATATCTTAAATTTGATAAAACTCAACCTTTTATCTCTATCTCTTTTATTCTTGCTTTTTTAGGGATTATGACGGGAGTGGGAGTTTTAATAATTGCTATGAGTATTATGAATGGAATGGATAAAGAGTTTGAAAAAAAACTAACTATAATGAATTATCCACTTACAATATTTTCAAAGTTTGATGGTGCTATTACTGATGACTTTATAAACACTTTACAAAAAAAATATCCAAATTTAGAATTTTCTCCATATATTCAAACAAGTGCTATAATAAAAAAAAATCAAATGAATGGGGTTATTTTATATGGAGTTGATTTTGAAAAAGAGAAAAAACTTAATCCTATTTTAGCAAAAGCGATTGGAAAAAATACAAGAAAATTTGATGTAATTATAGGAAAAAGACTTTTTGATAATATTTTAATAAATCAAAATGATAAAGTTGTTATGATTTTTTCAAGTTCAGACCCTTATGGGATAGAAGTTGCTCCGAGAATGAAAAAAGTAAGAATTATAAATTATTTTAAATCAGGATTGAATGCCTATGATAAGGGAATAGCTTATATGCCGATAGATGGTTTAAAAATTATTCTTAGAAAAAGTTATTATACAGGAATTCATATCTATTCAAAAAATCCATTTAAAGATATAGAAAAACTTAAAAAAGATTTACCTTTTGGAGTTGGAATTGTGGGATGGTGGCAACAAAATGGAAACTTTTTTGCAGCACTTAAAATGGAAAAAAAGGCTTTATTTTTAGTTTTACTTTTAATTATTATTGTAGCTTCATTAAATATTGTTGGTTCTCTTCTTATGATGATAATGAATAGAAGAAAAGAGATTGCTTTAATGATGAGTTTAGGAGCAAGTCAAAAAGAGATAAAAACAATATTTTTTAGGTTAGGATTAGTTGTGGGAATTATTGGAATTTTAGCAGGAGTTAGTTTAGGTGGGATTGGTATTTGGGCTTTACATACTTTTGATTTTATTTCTCTTCCTGCTGATGTATATGGCACTACAAAAATACCAACAGATTTAAGTTTGATTGATTTTATTTCTATTGTTGTTGGTGCTTTTGTGATAGTTATAATTTCATCTATCTATCCGGCTAAAAAAGCAAGTGAAGTAGATATTTTAACAACTTTAAGATTTGAATGAGGGAAAAAAAATGATAAAAAAATTTAGAAATGATGAATTTATAAATAGAGATGAAGAGATAGAGTATCTAAAAAATAGATTTAGGCAAACTCCAAAAGAGATACTTTGGTTATATGGACCAAAAAGCACAGGAAAAACTACATTGGTAGAATATATATTAGAAGAGGAATTAAAAGATAAACTATTTAACAAAAAATATTGGGTGAAGTATATCTCATTTAGAAGGGTAATATTATCAAGTTATGATAGTTTTATAAATAGTTTTTTTGAAAGTGATGAAGTAGGGGAGTTTGATGGGGTAGAGAGTGAGATAAATTTAGGAGTAATAAAATTTAAAAAAGAGTTATTTAAAAAAATCCAAAATAAAGAGGTAAATTTATTTAATGAGTTAATTGAAAAACTAAA
>Ga0256837_1001754_pt1 | contig 14438 bp, 12 predicted proteins | sample 4562384metaG_FD_185976 | JGI IMG/M metagenome (GOLD analysis project Ga0256837, IMG submission 185976) | Hydrothermal vent microbial communities from Guaymas Basin, Mexico - 4561-384 | ecosystem: Environmental > Aquatic > Marine > Hydrothermal vents | place: Mexico: Guaymas Basin | collected... | reverse complement strand
CATCATATTGATTTTCTATACTAGCTAAATATTTTGTATAATTTAAATATAAAATTATTCTATTTACGGCTAAGTCTAATTTTGAAGTTTTTATTTTAGAATATATAATACCACTTACTATAGATACTAGTATAATGGTAAATAATAGTTCTATGAGAGTGAATGACTTTTTAGTTTTTTTCATGCAAAAAAAAACCACCTTTTAAAAAGGTGGTTTTCAATTTTATTAATAATGTTCTATTAAAGCTTTTCAGCAACAGGCACATCATATAAAATATCATCCATTGGATGTCTATACATTGGCATAGCAAGTCTTTTCTCATCTAAGATATGACCGATAAATCCAATACTTCTTCCAACAATAAAGAATGCATTTAATGTTCCAGAAGAGATAAATTCATTAATCTCATTTTCACTATAACCTAATGCTCTCCACATATCAACCATTAAAATACCAATTGTACCATCAACATTAAGAATTAAATTCTCTTTTTTAGATGTAGTTAATTGCTCAACAGTTAATGCATAATCTAATAATGGAGTACTTGGAAAATACTCTTTAGCAAATTTTTTAAGACCTTCAACTCTTAAATCTGGATTTTTAAGAGATTTAATTCTATGTCCAATACCAGGAATTGGAATTCCAGCTTTTTTCATATGAGCTAAGAACTCTGCAGGTGTTAAATTATTATCATCTGCATATTTAAAATGTTCAGCAGCACCATCAATAGCCCCACCAAATCTTGGACCAATAGTTAATAATCCAGTTACAAGTGCTTCAACAACACTTTTACCAGCTCTTGTTGTAACTTTTGCATTATGTGCTCCAGATACTGCTGGACCATGATCTGCAACTGTTTTTAATACAGTTTCAATAAATTGTGTTGCCCACTCAGGATATTGTTTTTTAAACCACAATAATGAGATAACATCACCAATACCTTTTCCTGTATCTGGTGTAGCTACACTTGAAATTGGGAATCCAGCATATGTAGCTTCATCACCTCTATCATCTGAAATTGTACAAATAAATTGTTTAGGTCTTCTTACCTTTGGAACAATATTAATTTCAGGTTCTTCTATTTCACTAATAGTACCATTTGCTCTTAATTCTTCATATACTTTATTGATAGTGGCTGGTAATTCATTAAATGATTCTGGTACATATATACCAGCTTCAGACATAGCTTTATTCTTAGCTGCTGCTGTTTCAGCATCAGCATTTGCACTAGCACCTGCATGACCAAACTGAACTCCTGAACTAAAGTGTTTAGCAATTGTACCAATACACCAAGCAATTACAGGTTTAGTAATCTCTCCATTTTTAATAGCTTCAATGATTTTATACTCTTCAGTACCACCAACTTCACCAAGAAGAACCATATATTTTACATCTGGATTTTTTTCCATTCTAAGCATATTATCAATAAATACAGATCCAACAAATCTATCTCCACCAATAGCAACACCTTCAGCAATACCATCTGCATTAATTGCAATAATATTTGAAAGCTCGTTAAATAATCCACCAGATCTTGTAACTAATCCACAAGAACCTGCTCTATGTAATTTAGAGTTAATAATATTTTCAATAGTACCACCAATATTTGCAATTTTAAATGCACCAGGAGCAATAGCACCAACAGTTGCAGGTCCAATTACTGTAACACCAGCATTTCTTGCTGTATTGTTCATTTTTCTTGCAAGTCTTTCTGGAATACCTTCAGCAGTTACCATAATAGATTTAAATCCACCAAGTTCTACAGCTTCCATTGTAACATCATATGCAGTTCTAAATGATGCAAAGTTTAATAAAACATCAGCATTTGGATGAGCTGCTTTTGCATCTGCAGTTGATTTAAATAATGGTACCATAATCTCATCTGGACCATAAAAGAATTTTTCAAATTTATTTCCACTTGTTGGTGCTACAATAGCTGCTACTGATGGAGTTTCTCTTTTAATTGTGTAATCATAATCCAACATTCTTTGAATTGCAGTTTTATTGTTATTCCAAAAAATTGATTGTGTTTCTTTTGTATATAATTTATTCATCTTAATCCCTTACTTCTCTAATGCCATTCTTACGATATCTGTAACATGTGTTTCTGGTCCATAAACTTCAATGTAAAGACCTAATCTATCAGCAGCTTCTTTAATATCTTTTAGACCTTTTTCATAATTTGGTCCACCACGTCTAACATATATTTTAGTATTATGTTCTTTCATTTTATCAGCATTTGCTTCAAATGATTGAATAATACCTGTAAATGTTTTTGCTACATCTGTAAAGTTAGCAATAGCACCACCAATAATTAAAATCTTATCTTCACCTTTTGCATCTTTATGTCTAGTCATAAGATCAATTACAGTATCTGCATAAAATTTAGTCTCACCAGTTGTTGGACCTCCAGAGTACTCACCATAATTCGCTAAATCTGCAATAGAACCACCATTTGCTTCTGCAAAATCTGCAATAGTATCAGCATAAACAACAGATGCTCCACCACCTGCAACCATAGTCCATACTCTACCCATTGGGTTAAGAATAGTAAGTTTTAATGATGCTCCAGATTTACTATCAGCTTCAGCAATAGCTTTCTCTTCAGGTGATTGATCTTCCATACCAAATGCAGTTGGGTATTCAATATCTCCCCATACATCTTTCATCATAAATCCAGCAGTATCATCTAATCTTGCAACTAGGTCAAGAATAGCCATTTCATTATTATCTAACATTACTATTGGATTAATTTCTAAATAAGCGAAATTCATATCTCTATAAAATTTAAAGAATTGAATTGCAAAAGATGTAAAAGATGCTTTATCTTTTTCTTGAATATCTGCAGGAATATTTGCTTTAATAGCGTGTTCCATATCTGCATCACTCATATCAATTGGAATTACAACTTCATTTACTTTTTCATCCCAACCTTCTTCAACTTCCATACCACCTTCAGCACTCATATAAAGAACATCATCTTCACCAACACAAGTTGCACTAATATAGTACTCTTGTTCTTGAGAGTGCGGAGTAAATGGCTCTACAATAAAGTGCGTAAGAGTTCCGTGCTGTCCAGTTAAAAGCGTAGTTGTATGAGATATTTTTTCATCAATCCATTTTGCAGCTACTTCAAGTGATACATCACCTGGCTTTTGGTCTTTAAAAAGTACTAAATCGTTTTTTCCTCTTTTACCAAATAACATATCTGGTTTTGCAACTAGTGGCTCTTGTTTTAACCACTCAAAACCATGTTCTTCTGCTTTTTTTAATAGCTCTGCTCCACTTGTAACTAAAACCGATTTGAATCCATAATGAAATCCACTAAAATAATTTTCCCATTGTTTTGAAAATAATGCTTTACCATCATATTCACGTATCGCTTTTTGTGCCATACTTACTCCTTATAGAATTTATATCGCACATTCTATCTAGTTAAAGTTTATGAGAAACAAAATGTAACATGTATAAAATTACACTTCTATTTTTTGTTTAGTTTTGTAACAAAAATTTCTATTAGTTTATATTGATTATAAGCAATTTTAAAATGAGTAGTGTAACTATTATGTGGCTTGGTTGTAATAAAGTAATCATAACCTTTATGTATACCATAAAACTCTAATCTTTTTATAAGTCTATAATCTGATGAATAAACATTATCAATATTTAATTGTTTTAAATATTGTGCAATTTGTTTAGCATGATGAAATTTATATGCAAAATGTTTTTGAGGCCTATCAAGTAATAAATATACAGGCATATGATATAATAATACTAAAGATGAAGTTACTAAAACAAATAATGATGCATATGCAATATTTAAATGTTTTTTCTGGAATCTTGGTAATCTTACTCTTAAAGAGTGTAAAAATAGTCTAACCATAAATGGGATTGATATTACTACATATGGTGCAAAATCTTCTATATAAATCTTTTGTCTAAATGATAACAAAAGTGAAAATCCAAGTGCTGTGATAGTTATATACCAGTATATATTTTTAGTTCCTCTTATTGCTCCTCTATATTGTGTATAAAAGAAATATATAAATATAAAAGGGGAAAATATAGAAGCATATATACCTAGAATATCTAGGAAATACCCTTGTGGACGCCCATGAGTATCAAATCCATACAAATACATAGATGATGCAAAAAGTACTAAGGTTAAAACTAATAACACATTATTTTTTTCTTTTAAAGAGAAGAAGAATAATGCTAAATAAAATATTGCAAAAGAATTATCAATAAATAAAAACAAAATCAATAAAATATAATTATGCTTTTTATTTTGTTCATATAAGTACAAATATAACAATACACAAAATATAACAATAATTGATTCATTTACCATCAATGCCGAACTTAATACTCCAGGAAGAAGCATAAATATAGAAACACTAATAAATTGATCAAATCTATTTTTAAAATATTTTTGTGTAATTTTGTATAATAATATACTACTTAAACTATAAAAAAAGATAAATGGTAATCTTAGTGCTATATCATTTTGTCCAAATAATGAAGTACTAAATTTGACTATATAATGAAGTAAATTGGTTTGGTCAAAAAAAATAAGTGCTTCTTTATATCCTATACTCATAGTATTAGAAGCGTAAAGTAGTGAAAATAAACATATTGCAAAAACTCCTGCTAATGCAAAACTATATTTATCAACACTTATTTTTTTCATAATTTCAAAAAGTTATCCAATATCTCATGTCCATATTCACTCATAATAGATTCAGGATGAAATTGAACTCCATAAATTTGTTTATCTTTAATTTTTAATGACATAATTTCATCATCATCTAAACTTTTTGAAGTAACTTCAATCACTACTGGTAAATTATTTTTATTTACTGTTAAAGAGTGATACCTTGTTTGTCTAAACTCTTTTGGTAAGCCATCAAAAATACAACTATCTTGTGTAACTTGAATTTGAGATGTTTTTCCATGCATCATATGAGGTGCACGAATAACTTCACCACCATAAACTTGAGCTATACTTTGATGTCCAAGGCAGATACCAAGTATTGGCAATTTATCACCAAAATATTTTATTACATCAAGGCAAACTCCAGCGTCATCTGGAGTTGCAGGTCCAGGAGAAATTATAATTTTTGATGGATTTAATGCTTCAATTTCTTCTACACTCATCTCATCATTTCGTATAACTTTTAAATCTGCTCCCAATTCCAAACAATATTGAACAATATTATATGTAAAACTATCATAGTTATCTATCATTAAAACCATTATAAATAAAACCTTTTTTCAAACTCATCATCAATATCAATAACTTTTTTCTCTTTTAATTTCTTAATAATTTCTTTCGTACAATCAACATCATCTGGCCATCTTCTAGTAAAGCCATCTACACTACTTTTATTTGTAGCATCTATACAAACTGTATTATTATCAATCACTACATCTCGTGCAGCATCTATATTGTTTACTACTCTCCATACAAGCATATAAAGATTTTCAAGATCATTATTTTCTTCATCTACAATTATCAATACTTTTATATTATCAAATAAAACTTTAAGCTGTTCAATTAATTTTAATTGTGAATTTTGTTTATTAACTTTAACAATGCATATAGGTGTATTTGTATCTTTAAAATATTGTTTTAAAGATACTACATCATTACTTATATCTTGAATTTTACCCAATAATATATCATCTTCAAGTAAAGTTATTCCAATATTTTTTAAAGGTTCATTTGTACAATCAATTCCAAGTTTTCCACCTACAGCAAATTTTGGTGAAGAATGATCAAGTGCATCTACAACTCCATGAGATATTAAAATATTTTTTATATCAAGTCTATCTAAAATCCATTTTGTAATCTCTTCATCATTATGCAACTGTGGTGCATCTTGATTTACAAAAATTGCATGTTTTACAAAACTCATCTGCCCTACACCCCAAAATGCATGCATCATCTGTTGTGCATGACCAGGATAAAAAGTATTAATTTTTGCTAAAATAAGATTATGAAACACTCCGTTTTCTGGCATATAATAATCAATTAAATCTGGTGCAGTTGTTTTTAATAATGGCAAAAATATTCTTTCTGTTGCATATCCCATATATTTGTCTTCAAGTGGTGGTTTTCCTACAACTGTAGCTGCAAAAATTGGGTTTGTCTTTGATGTAATAGCTGTAACATCAAGCACAGGGTACTCCTCTTCAAGTGTATAATAACCAGTATGATCCCCAAATGGGCCCTCTATTTTCATAACACTTGGATCTACAAACCCCTCTATTACAAAATCTACATCTTGTGGAATATAAATATCATTTGTTATTGATTTTACAAGTTGAGCATTTTTCTTTTTTACAAAACCATAAAGTAAAAGCTCAAATACCCCAATAGGTAATGGTGCTTGTCCACACCAAATATACATAGGATCTCCACCAATTCCAATAGATACGGGCATCTTTTTACCAGCTTTTTTATACTCGTGGAAAAAGTGATTACTATCTTTATGAATCTGCCAATGCATACCAAGCTGACCATCATTATACATTTGAAGTCTGTACATACCAAGATTTTTCATCTGTCCATCTAAGCTTTGAGTATAAACTTGCCCCATAGTTATAAAAGGTCCACCATCTTGTTCCCAAGTTGTAAGAATTGGCAGATCACTAAGTTTTGCATCTTTGCCAAGTTTTATAACCTCTTGACACTCCCCTTTGTAGCTGTTGCGTTTAGGAAATACAGATTTTAAATTAAATAGTTTTCCAAACATAGAAAGCTTATCCATAAAATCTTTTGGTGGCTTCATTTTCAATAACGATTCTATCTCATTTGCAATTTTATTTGCATCACCAATAAATAACTCTACTGCTTTTGGTGAACAAAAGATATTCATCAACACAGGTGTATCAAATTTCTTATCATTTTTTGTATCAATTGGATTTGTAAAAAGTAAAGCTTTACTTATTTGCTTTTTTACTTCTATATATGCCACATGTGGTATTTCCAAATATATATCTAAGGGTTCATCAATAATTCTAAGAAGATCATTCTGCTTTAGTATTTGTATTATTTTATCTTCAATCATAAATTACAATCTTTGTGGCATTTCATCTTTAAATGCAATTTTTTCGGCATCGTTTAAAATCTCCATTGCTCCATCATCAATAAAATCTTTAGCTAATTGTACTCCTAATGTGTCACAATTAGTTACAAGTGCTGTAAGTTGCTTATGCATAATATTTGTACCATCTGGATAACCTACCATAGCTTCAAGATTAATTACACTATCATCAATTGTAGCATTACAAGCAACTGGAGCAGAACATCCTGCACCTATAGTAGAGATAAAATCTCTTTCAACTTTTGTACAAAGAAATGTATTTTCATCATTTAAAATCATAGCAATTTCACGCACTTTATCATTAGAAGCTACTATTTCTATTCCAAGAGCTGCTTGCCCCATAGGTGGAATCATATTTTTTAATTTTAATTTTTTAACAAAAGGGATGTCTTTTAAAAGATCAAGTCTATTTAGTCCAATATACGCTAAAATAATTGCATCATATTGTCCCTCTTTTAGTTTTCTAAGACGAGTATTTACATTTCCACGTAAATCTTTTACGACTAAATCAGGTCTTTTTCTTAAAAGTTGCATTCTTCTTCTAAGACTTGTAGTACCAACAACTGCCCCTTTTGGTAGATCTTTTAATTTTTTATATTTATGAGATAAAAATACATCACTTTGATCTTGTCTTTTAGTAATAGCAACTAGCTCTAATCCATCAGGGATATAAGTTGGTACATCTTTTAGACTATGTACTGCCATGTGAGCATTTCCAGCTAACATCTCATCCTCAAGCTCTTTTGTAAAATGACCTTTCCCACCAATAAGTGCTAGTGGTTTATCTAAAATTTTATCACCATTACTAACTATAATATTTAATTCTACTTTCGTATTGGGAAAAGATTTTTCAATTCTATCTTTTACATGATATGCTTGCCAAAGTGCTAAATCACTTGCTCTTGTTGCTATTACTAATTTATCCATATTATCCCTTATTATTTAATTCTATCATATTTATATCTACTTTTATCATAAACTCCATCAAAAAATACTGTTGGAGTACCTTGAACCATTGCTTCTTCACCCATAAATATATCATGTTCAATACTTTTTTGAATATCTTTTGAATTTATTTGATCCATAGTAATATTTGTTTTCATAACTTTATTAAAAATTTTTAATACTTTTTCATCAGAATTTTTATGCTCTGTTAAATATTTATAAAAGTCTGCCGTGTATGTTTTATATGTTACATCTTTTATCCCCATTTTAGAAGCAACAAGCATTGCTTTTGTTATGATATTTGAATCTGGATGTAATCCTAATAGTGGAAAATGATAATAATAAAGGGCAAATTTATTTGGATTATTTTTTACATCTTTTATAAGTTCAGGTGAATACTCTATACAAAATGGACATAAAGGATCTGAAAAGAGTACTATTTTATGTTTTGCATTTTTATTTCCTGCAATTAAATGTTCATCATTATAGTATTTTTGTGTAAGTTTTGGTTTCATAACATCTTTATAAGATTTTCCAGTTTTTATATTATATAATTCAGGTGTTGTGATTTTTCCATTTGTAAATAAAGTATCTTTAGCTTTTACAGTTTTTCCTTGTAGTTGTGCAACAACATTAAAAACTACTCCATACCAACCCTCTTGATCGAGTTTCTTTTTCATAGCTATATCTACAGATTTAATTGTAATTTGTGGATTTTTAGCTAATCTTGTTTTTTCAAACTTTAATATCTTATCTTCATTTATATCAGCATTAAGAATGCTTGTCAATAGTATGAGTGTGCTCAATAATTTCAACATCGATAACATCATCATCTCCTTTTTGTGTATTAAATTCATTTGTATTATTATAAGATGATTCTTTTTTGATAAACTTATTTGCTATAAATACTCCTACAAATTCAAATTGTAATAAGATTCCAATAATATCTGTAAAAAATCCAGGTATTATAAGAAGAATTGCACCTAAAGCCATAGAAATATTCATTCTAGAGAAATCTCTTTGTGATATTTTACCTTGAGATAAAGCTCTCATATTTTCGATTAAAGCGATATTTAAATTTTTTAATAAAAACATACCAAATATTGCAGAGAATATTATTTCTAAAAAAGTAAAAAATCCACCAATTTGTCCTGCAATATTTGAGGATACCATCACCTCAGCAAATAAGTAAAATATAAAATATATCAAGATATCATCTCTTGTAATTTTGTAACTACATCATTAATAGCAACTTCAGTCTTAGTTCCTGTTTGTCTATGTACTATTTCTACTAAATTATCTTGTAATTTTTTACCAACAATAACAGCATATGGGAAACCAATAAGTTCAAAGTCACCCATTTTAAATCCAAATCTCTCTTTTTTTCTATCATCTATTATTGTTGATATATTTGCATTCTTTAATTCTTTATAAATATCAAGTCCAATATTTAATTCTTCTTCTTTTTTTGTATTTGATACAATAATATCAACCATATATGGAGTTGTTGAGTTTGTCCAGATACATCCTTTTTCATCATGATTTTGTTCAATAACAGCTGCAACCAATCTACTAACACCAATACCAAATGTAGCCATTTCAAATGGTTTTGTTTTTCCATTTTCATCTAAAAAGTTTGCTTCTAATGCACTTGAGTATTTATCTCCTAATTGAAAAATATGCCCTACTTCAATACCTTTTTTAAATGATAACTTACCACCACAAGAACACTTCTGCTCTACATCTTTTTCTTGTAGTTGTTCATAGCTTAATTCATTTAATTGATTTACTTCATTTTCATCTTCAAAAATAGTTTCAATATTTGCACCAAAATCACAATCTTGACATACAAGAATTGTATCTTCACCACTATTTGCTAGAACATGGAACTCTTTACTTCCACTTCCACCAATAGCACCGCTATCTGCTTGAACAACAGCAAAATTAAGACCTAATTTTGTAAAAATATTTTTGTAAGTTTGCTCCATTAAATCAAATTCTCTTACCATATCTTCTTTATTAGCATGAAATGAATAACCATCTTTCATAAGAAATTCTCTACCTCTAAGTAGTCCATATCTAGGTCTTGCTTCATCTCTAAATTTTGTATTGATTTGATATAAATTTACAGGTAAATCTCTATAGCTTTTAACTCTATTTTTTACAAGTTCAACCATTGCTTCTTCATTTGTAGGACTAAGTACAAAATCATTTTGATGTCTATCTTTGATTCTAAGCATCTCTTTGCCCATAGCATCTGCTCTGCCACTTTGTTCCCATAGTGACATTGGTGTAATAAAACTTAATTGCACTTCATTACATCCTGCATTATCAAGCTCTTGCTTTACAATTGCTCTAATTTTATCTAAAACAATTTTTCCTAATGGCATAAAGTTATATAAACCTGAACCATTTGCACTTATAAATCCCGCTCTTATTAAATATTGATGAGATGGTAGTGTCGCATCATTTGGTGTCTCTTTTGTAGTTGGTATAAACATTTTAGAAAATTTCATAAATTATAATCCATATATTAAATTTTTTGATATTTTACCATTATTAAGATATTTATATGATTAAGGTTTCCAACTTTTAAATTTTATATATTTAGGGAAAGCTTCTGGTTTATAAATTGATTTACCAGTTAGTAGTCTTAAACACTCTTGAATACCCTCAGTTATACTTGGATGAGGATGAATTGTTTTCATTATTTCTGCAATAGTAGTATTGTGATCCATAAGTGTAGCTATATACATTATTGATGCAGCTGCTTGAGGACCAGCAGCTCTTAGTCCTAAAACTTTTGAATCTTTTTCATCACTAATAATTAATTTAAAAAATCCACTTGTTTCTCTCATTGCAATTGCTCTTGAAATAAGTGCATGTTTATAAAAAACAACTTTATAGGGTATATTTTGTTTTTGACACTCTTTTTCATTTAGTCCTATTGCTGAGATTTCTGGATTAAAAAACATAATTGTTGACATATTTCCATATCTTAAAGGATGTGTAATTTTATTTTCAATTGCTTTTGCGGCAAATCTTCCTTCCATCTCTGCTACATTCACAAGTGCCGCATTACCTGATATATCTCCAACAGCATAAATATTATCACATACTTTACACTGTTCATCTACTTTTAAAAGATCTCTACTTGTTAGCTCTACTCCTATATTTTCAAGGTCTAATTTTTTTACTGTAGGTACTCTACCAATAGATACTAATATGGTATCAACTGCAATTACTTCAGTATGCCCATCTTTATAATCCAATATTACATCCATATGTGTTTCATACTTTTGAACTTCTCTCAATGTTGCAGTGTGTAAAATATTAACCCCAATATCTTCAAGCATATCATTTGCATAATCACTTATATCATCATCTTCAAATGGTATAACTCTTTCTTGTGAATCAAGCAGATATACTTGAGTTTGAGCAAATTCTGCAAATATAGTTGCAAATTCACATCCAACAATACCCGCACCAATAATTAATATTCTTCTTGGAAAAGTTTTTAAATTTAAAATATGATCTGAAGTAATTATTTGTTTACCATCAATTTGCAAAGTTGGATGTTTTCTAGGATGTGATCCTGTAGCAATAATATAGTTTTTTGCTTTTACTTCTACAGTCGTATTATCTAATTGATCTACAATTAAAGTTTTATCTTTGGAAAATTTACCCCAACCTTTAATCAATGTAATACTTCTATTTGAATTGTTTTTTTTAGAAAAAGTTTCAATTTGAGATCTCATTTGATATTGTTTTTCTCGTACAGCTTGAAAAACTGTATCTTTTACTCTATCAAAACTAACATTTAAATTTAATGCTCTATAACCTCTATCAACTCTTCTAGCCATTGCATAATCTTTTGATATCTCCCACATAGTTTTTGAACTTAATGCACCATCATGGATACCAGCTCCTCCAACTTTATGCCCCTCAATAATACAAACATGATTACCAAAATCATAAGATCTCATAGCTGCAGCAAATCCTGCAGGTCCACATCCAATAATACAAACATCAAATTCTAACTTTTTCATCAAAAAACCTTTAATTAATTTTCACAGCGATAATTACTATTCTCATCCTTAATCTCTTTTATATCAAATACAGTGCGCATATGTTGAGTTAACTCATCATAGTCACTTTGATAAGATAAAGTTCTCAAATTTTTAGATGATACATGTAGCATCTCATTTATAACAGTTTGACAAAGTTTTTTTATATTATCTTCGTTCTGCTTGTCAATATAATGTTTTTTTATTGCTTTTTCAACTTTTTTTTCTATAATATCATTCGCTTTTAAGTACATCCCTTTTATCAAAGGCTCAACACCCAAAGAATTTAACCAATGATAAAATTCTTTTGCCATTTTAGATACAATTGAATAAGCTACTTTTGCTTGTTCTGCACGTAAATTCATATTATCATCAACTATACATTGTAAATCATCAACTGCATAAACTTCTAAATCATCATATTCAAATACTTCTATATCTCTTGGTAATGCAATATCAAACCAATATCTTTTTTGAGGATAATATTCTATAATCTCTTTTGTAATTATAGGATAAGGCGCTGAAGTTGCAGTAAATAGCAATTGCATATTATTTAATAAATATTTTAATTGTTCATAAGGTTTTACCTCTATAGGTTTATCAAATGTTGAAGCTAAAAGCTGTGCTTTTTTTAAATTTCTACTTATCAAAATAACTTCAAATCCATATCTTAAAAGATGTTTTACTGTCAGTTCACTCATCTCACCTGCACCAATAACTAAGGCTTTAATACCAGAATCAGTTCCAAATATCTCTTTTGCTTTTGCAACAGCAGTTGAAGCAACTGAAACAGATCCAGTACCTAAACTTGTAGCATTTCTTACTGCACTTGCACACTTAAATGAGTATTGAGCAAGTCTTGCAAGTGAAGTTGAACTATACCCTTTATCTTGAGAAAATCTAAAAGCATCTTTAAATTGACCTGCAATTTGAGTTTCCCCAACTACAAGACTATCTAAAGATGAAACAACTGTAAATATATGATGAACTGCATTTTCATTTTCATATATATCAGCTCTACTAATTAATTCACTTTTAGATAATCCTGAGGTACTAGATAAAGCTGTAAATATTGTATCTTGAGCATTTACCATAGACCCAACACTTGCAGTTATTTCTATTCTATTACATGTTGAAAGAACCATTGCTTCATTGACATTATCACAGTCAATTACTTGCTTTAGATAATTTTCTTTTGCTAAATCATCACTAAAAGCTAATTTTTCTCTTGTACTTATATCTGTATTTTTATGTGTAAAACTTATTACTAAATAATTCAAATTTTAAAACTCTCTTTCAATCATAGCTTTCATTATCATCACTAAATCTTCATTTTTTTCTGATTGAATAGCTTTTAATGCTTCATAACCAATATTTTTTGCTAAATCTATAGACTCTTCTAATGCATTTGTTTGTTTCATTTGACTTTTTATCCAATTTGATTCATCATCATTTAAAGGTTTTTTATATAAATCTATAAGCTCTTGTTTATTTTGAAGTTTTTTATACAATAATAGATATGGAATAGTAACTTTACCCTCTACAAAATCAAGTAATGCAGGTTTACCTAAAGTAGCACTATCTTGAGTAATATCCAAAATATCATCAACCATTTGAAATGCCAAACCAAGATTTTTACCATATAGTGCAAATGCTTCTTCATCTTTATTTGCTAATATAGCTGCAGCTTTTGCACTTGCTTCTATAAGTGAAGCTGTTTTTTTATAAATCATATCTAAATATGCATCATATGATGTATTAAACTCATTTGTAAGTTCAACATCCAACATTTCACCTATACTTAAAAGTGTAACTGCATTTGAAACTGTATAGGCAATTTTTTTATCCATCTGACTAAGTTGCGTAAAAGCAATAGAGTATAAAATATCGCCAAACATTATTGAAGTTTTATTATCAAACAATGCATTTATACTTGGCTTGCCTCTTCTTGTATCTGCTTCATCTATTACATCATCATGAAGAAGTGATGCAGCATGAATCATCTCAACAATAGCACATAACTTAATACTTTGTTCACTAATTCCTGCTATTTTTAGTATTAATTTACTTCGTAACATTTTACCTTGAGCAAGAAGATCTAATAGCTCTAAACTTCTTTGATCACCACAACCTTGTACAAATGTTTTTATTTGTTTTTTAACTTCTTCTAATGCTTCCATATGATTTTATATATCCAATACTATGAATCTAATCGGCAAACAATTTCACCTGTAAACTCTATGTATAATCCTTTTTTATGATTTTCTACTTCTTTTGAGTTTTCAAAAATATATTTATTTAATGCTCTATCTATTC
>Ga0256837_1001753_pt1 | contig 14442 bp, 12 predicted proteins | sample 4562384metaG_FD_185976 | JGI IMG/M metagenome (GOLD analysis project Ga0256837, IMG submission 185976) | Hydrothermal vent microbial communities from Guaymas Basin, Mexico - 4561-384 | ecosystem: Environmental > Aquatic > Marine > Hydrothermal vents | place: Mexico: Guaymas Basin | collected... | reverse complement strand
TTGAGTGTCACTCCCTCTAAAAGGATATCACTCCCCTCAGTAATAGCCGCAGCAACTGCAAAGAAAAATGCACTTGATGGATCAGCAGGAACTCTAATGCTAAGTGGTGAGAGCAATTTTTTCATAGGTTTTATGGTGGTTTTTAGTCCATCTACTTCTATCTCTGCTCCCATACCTGAGAGCATTCTCTCTGTATGATCTCGTGAGAGCTCAGGCTCAGTATAGCTACATTCCCCATCTGCTCTAAGAGCTGCGAGTATCATACACGATTTTACTTGAGCTGATGCGATCTTGCTCTCATAATTGAATGCTTTTAGCGAAGCACCACGGATACTCAGAGGTGCTAAATCTCCATCTTCACGACCATCTATCTTTGCACCTATACTTTTAAGTGGCATAGTAACACGTTTCATTGGACGGCGACGGAGGTATTTATCACCAGTAAGGACAAAATGCCCCTTAGCAGAACTTAAAAGTCCACAAAACAAACGCATCCCTGTTCCTGAGTTTCCACAATCAAGCACTTCAAAACTCTCTTTGATACCATCAGAAGAGATTTTGATAACACTACCATCATCTTCAACTTTTGCACCAAGATTTTTTACTATCTCTAAAGAGTTAAGGGTATCTTCTGCACGAAGAAAATTCTCTATCACACTCTCACCCTCTGCAAGCATTGCAAACATAACACTACGGTGAGAGATAGACTTATCTGGTGCTATCTCAGAGATAGAGAGAGAAAAACTTTTAGCAGGTGTTACAACTACTTTTTGCATTATCTCAAACCTATTGAAAGTTCAGATTCCAATGCACTCAAGATAGACTCCATCGCTTTTGTGATATCTTCCTCTTCAAGTGTTTTCTCATCTGATTGGAGTACAAAACGTAAACTTAAACTTACATTCTCCCCTAAAGTTTCATCTTCATATCTATCTACAGGGTAAAAACGAACTAACTCATCTGTTGCGTTTTTTTCTATAACTTCTTTTACATCTTCATAACTCATACTCTTAGGCATCATAAGACTCAGATCTCTAAAAGAAGCTTGATATTTCGACTTTTGTGTTGCAGTTTTAAGACTATATGGAAGTTTATCGAATTCAAGTTCACACATAAAAGTCACACCAAGATCATAAGCTTTTTCAACTTCTGGGTGTACACGGAACAACTCACCAACACACTCTCCAGCCACATAAACCTGTGCTGATTGGTATGTATGAGAAAGTTTATGTTGTGTTTCATACTGTTTCAATTCGACATCACCAATAATATCAGCAACCTTTTGCACAAAACCACCAAAGTCGATATCTTCAGGTTTACCTGTATTTAAGAGGCTCTCCTGCTCTTTTACACCACTAAATAGAAGAGAAAATCTCAGTGATTCTTCACGTGTTGGTGTAAATACAGAACCTATCTCAAAAAGTTTTACGCAAGCATACCCATTTTTCACATTGTGTGATGCAGCTTTGAGTAAACCTGTTAAGAGTGTAGGTCTTAAAGTATCAAGAGTCTGAACAATAGGATTTAAAAGCTCAAGCTCCTCTTTAGTTGTCTCAAAACCGTATGAGTTAAGTACCTTTTTCTCATCAAAAACAAAATGGATACTCTCAAAGAATCCTGTTGCAGCCGCTTTATGACGATATACACTACGTTTTTTATAAGCAAAATAATCATCTTCTAAACGGTTGTCTTCTTGAAGTATAAAAGGCTTTGAAGGGATATTATCGATCCCAACCATACGTACAATCTCTTCTATCACATCTTGTTTGTTGATGATATCATGGCGGAACTGTGGTACTACAACCACAAACTTATCTGTCGAAGACTTTGATATGTCAAAACCAAGATTTTTTAGTATCTTAGAGATAGTAATCTTATCGATATCAGCACCAATAATCTCATCAATCTCTTGTTTTGTAACAATAACAATCTTATCTTTAAAAGGGTTAGAGATCTCAAGTGCACCACTGAAAGTAGATGAATCTGAATATGCTTCAACCATATCGATACAATAAGAAAGCCCAGCATTTAATGCAGGTTCCGATCCACGAGATGTTTTATAGAACATAGGACCAGCTTCTATCTTATGTTCTGCCATTTTTTTAGAGATAATATCTGGTGGAATATATGAAGCTTCAATAAGGATAGTACCCTCTTGTGACTTCATCTTCGAAGCATCTTCTTGAATGATACCAACAATAGAAGCTTTTGATTTGATCCCATCAATCACTGCAAAACCATTCTCATCTTCAGTAAGCACAACTTTTGCAATGCTATCATTTTCATCTCTAAAGAAGTTATAATCATATGCTCGTAAAATCACACCTGTTGCATGTGTAATATAGAGCATTAAAGATTCGATATCAGCTTCACGTTTCTCTTCTATCTGTGCTAAACGCAATGCTACTATAAATGGTAGTTGAAGGTTCTTTAACTCTACTGCTTTATATTGTAAGTTTACATCCAAATCTTTTTCATGTGTTAAAGAAAGAATTCTTCCGATTCCACGTTTATCATCATTATCAGTAACTGTGTACTCTTTGATTGGTCTGTTAAAAGCTGCTGAGAGATCACGTGCTACACCACGAATACTTAAACAATCTCCACGATTTGCAGTAAGTTCTATCTCTATAAGATCATCATTAAAGACAGCATTAGTTGAAACCTCTTGACCAAGTTCATATTTACCTATACTGCTATCGAGTTCCATAATCCCTTTTCCAAGATCAGGAAGACCAATCTCGCCAGCAGAACAGATCATACCTTCAGACTCAACACCACGAAGTTTAACAGGCTTGATCACAAGTCCACCAGGCATCTGAGCTCCAATTGTAGCGACAACAACATCAAGTCCAGCACGAACATTTGCAGCACCACAAACGATCTGACGAACACTTGTACCTATATCTACTTTACATACATTGAGCTTATCAGCATCAGGATGTTTTTCACACTCGAGTACACGCCCAAAAACAATCTTTTTTGGAATTCTGTACTCTTGAAGTCTATCTACTTCAAGACCTATTGCATTGAAAGTTTTACAGAGCTCATCCGTTGTGACACCCTCAAGGTCTATCCATTCATTTAACCAAGATTTTGTAACTATCATTGAAATTGCTCCAGTAATTTAATATCACCCTCAAAGAGTGAACGTAGATCTCCGATCTGATGGATAAGCATCGCAAAACGCTCTACTCCAAGACCAAAAGCATAACCACTTACATTTTCATAGTTTACTGCTTTAAAAACATTTGGATCTACAATACCACATCCAAGAACTTCTAGCCATCCTGTATGTGAACAAACTCTACACCCTTTTCCTTCACAAAAAACACATGAGATATCAACCTCTGCAGATGGTTCAGTAAAAGGGAAAAATGATGGACGAAAACGTACATCTACATCACCAAACATATATTTTAAAAAATCTTCTAAAATAAACTTTAGATTTGCAAAAGATACTTTCCCCTCTTCATCAACTAAAAGTCCCTCTATCTGATGAAACATTGGTGTATGTGTAAGATCATAATCACGTCTAAACACAGCACCTGGTGCAATCATACGGATAGGTGGTTTTGTTGACATCATTGTACGGATCTGTACTGGTGATGTATGTGTACGAAGTAACATCTCATCTTTAAAATAAAATGTATCTTGCATATCACGTGCTGGATGATATTTTGGCAAGTTTAGTGCTTCAAAATTGTTAAAATCATCTTCTACAATTTGTCCTGTTTTTACTGCAAAGTTCATAGAACTAAAATACTCTACGATTCTATCCATAGTCTCCATCACAGGATGAAGTGCACCTGCACTTGAAGTTGTGCTAAAAAGCGAAACATCTATCGCTTCAGCTTCCATTGCAGCTTTAAGTTCCTCAGTCTGCAGTGCTATCTTCTTTGCTGTAAACTCATTCATAAGTGCAGATTTATGTTTGTTCAAATCTTTTGCTATCTGCGCCTTATCTTTGTTAGGTGCACTTTTCATCTTTGCAAACTCTGCTGCTAGAACACCTTTTTTTCCAAACACAGCTATCCTGATATCTTCTAAGCTATCAACACTCTGTGCATTTTTTATTTTATCGTACCACTCTGTCAAACGAGTCTCCATACTTTATAAATTTTAAGATATATTATATATGAATTTAATTTACAATTAGCTTCATTCGTTTAAAATTGTGATATAATTTAAGAAAACATAGAGAAACAAAAGGAAAAAAGTAATGTGTTTATTTTGTAAAATTATTAATAAAGAGATACCATCCAACATCATTTTGGAAAATGAAAAGTTTCTTGCTTTTCACGATATCAACCCCAAAGCACCTGTTCACATTTTGGCAGTACCAAAAGTACACGTTGATAGTTTTGCTGATGTATCACCAGAATTGATGTCAGATATGACATCTTTCATGCAAGAAGTTGCGCGTGAAGTAAAGATTGAAAAATCTGGTTATAGAGTTATTACAAATATCGGTGATAATGGTGGTCAAGAGGTAAAACACCTACATTTTCATATTTTGGGTGGGGCTAAACTTAAATGGGGTCATTTTAGTGATGCAGATACTCAAGGGCATTTTTAGGTGATAATTATGATAAAAAAATCTATTTTTCTTCTCTCATTTGCGACTGCAACACTTTTTGCAACTCCAAGCAGTTATGACCCAACAAATCAGGAGTTCTTAAAATACAAACAGTCTCAAGAAGATGCTTTTGCAAACTATAAAAAAGAGCAAGAAGAGGCTTACAAAAACTACAAAAAAGAGCTTGGTGTTTACTGGGAAAAACCTGAGGTTAGCTCAAAAAAGAAGATTGTGAGCTATTCTGAAGATAAAAAAAGTAAAACACTCATTGATTTTGAAAAAGATAAAGTAAAAATAGAAGTTATCGCATCCTCAAAAAAAGAGGCTGAACAAAAGATTAAACTAGCACTTGCAAAAGCGATTACAGTAGATACAAAAACATTTGTAAAAACTGATCCTTTAGAGAAAAAACTCTCTAAGATTCAAAAACCTACTAATGTAGTAGACTCAAGAGTCAATGCAGTACCTATTTTATCGACTGTTGTCTTTAAAAAGCCACCAACTAAAAAGAGTGTTTATACTTATGTTACAAAAAAAGTTCAACGTCAAAACATCTCTACAAAAAAATCGAAACTCAAAAATAAAAAGGTTTACACACTCAATGTAAATCTTCCAAAAGGTGCAACATATAAACGTTCAAAACTTTACTACGATGATGTTCGTAAAAATGCACAAAAACAAAATCTTCCACTCTCTCTTGTTTATGCAATCATGCACTCAGAGAGTAGTTTTAATCCATTAGCAAGATCTCATGTACCAGCTTATGGACTTATGCAAATAGTACCAAAAACAGCTGGGATAGACTCTTACTTCTTTCTCTACAAACAAAAGAAACTTGTAAGTTCGCACTATCTTTATAATGCTCAAAATAACATCAAAATGGGAAGTGCTTATTTGCATATTCTTTACTATAGTTATTTGAAAAAGATTAAAAATCCACAAAGCAGACTCTACTGTACAATAGCTGCTTACAACACAGGAGCTGGAAATATCGCTTGGGCATTTACAAGACAATACAACATGACACGAGCAGCAAAAGAGATAAATAAACTCACACCACAACAGGTCTATGACCATCTCTTAAAAAATCTACGTTTTGATGAGCCTAAACACTATCTGGTAAAAGTCAACAAACGTATGAAAATCTACAAAAAAATCTACGGCTAATGTCTGAAGAACTCTAAAAAAAACTTTTAGAGTTCTCTCCCCATTCTCTTTTGTCTGCAAGTTCTGCTGCAATAACAATCATACAGATACATACACCTAAAACGACACTCATCTCAATCACAATAGATCCTTTAAGAATAATTATGACAAGATTATATAATTTTCTAAAAATAAAAGTTAATTCTATGACAAATTGTCATAGAATTTAGCTACAACATGCGTCAATCGATCCAAGATCGATATCACTACCCCCTCCACTTATCATCTCTTCATTTTCACGGATAGTTTTTCCATTATGAATAATCGTATAAGTAATCTTTGTTGTATCACGAACAGTATTGATAGTTGAACAGTAAGTCTCAACTGAGGCCATCACCCATCTAGCAGCTTGTGTATCATCACCATCAGAGTTAAAACTATATGTAAGATGAAGTGTTACAAACTTTCTTGGATGATCCTCAGCACGAACAACATCACCCTCAACCACAAGATCACTCACTGTTTTATCTTGATTTTTTGGGATAAGCACAATATCTGTCGCACTACAAGTGATAAGCCCTGAGAGAAAATACTCAACAGGGGAGATAGTAGGACAATCGATTATAAAACTAGACTTCTCAGTCTTTGCTTCAAACTTCATCGCCTCTTTATGAGTAACTGTTACTTTCATGGTTATTTCCCTTGTAAAAAATTCTCAAAATATGCAAGTTGCTCCTCAGTACGAGAAGAAGCTGTTCCCCCTTGAGAGGTTCTGGCATTCATAGAGTGACGAAGTCCAAGATACTCCATCACATCTTCACCTATTCGCTCATCTATCTCTTTGAGGTATTTGTACTCCATCTTAGAGAGATCAACTCCAAGTTCCTCACCTTTAGCTACAGCACGACCTGTAATAAAGTGAGCTTCACGGAAAGGTATATCACACTTCTCAACCAAATAATCAGCTAAGTCTGTCGCAGAGAGATGTCCAATAGCACAAGCACTCTCCATATTATTAGCTTTTACTTCCATAGTTTTGATAGCCTCTTTTAAAATCTCAAGTGAGATCTCAGCTGTCTCAACTGCATCAAAAACACCCTCTTTATCCTCTTGGGTATCTTTGTTGTAAGCAAGTGGTAGCCCTTTCATCACAGTAAGCAATCCCATAAGTGATCCATATACACGCCCTGTTTTTCCACGAAGCAGTTCAGGAACATCTGGATTTTTCTTTTGTGGCATAATAGAGCTTCCTGTAGAATACTCATCTGAGAGCTCTACAAAACCAAACTCATAACTCGACCACATCACAAGCTCCTCAGAGAGGCGTGAGATATGCATCATCATTGTTGAAATGTTAAACAAAATCTCAAGTGCAAAATCTCTATCACTTACAGTATCTAAGCAGTTCACACTTACACTATCAAACCCTAAAAGTTCAGCTGTTAATTCACGATCAACATTGTGTGGAGTACCTGCAAGTGCTGCACACCCAAGTGGAGAGATATTGTTACGTTTTGCAGAGGATTCAAATCTATCAATATCACGTTTAAACATCGCCATATAAGCTGCTAGATGAAACGCAAAGTTGATAGGCTGTGCATGTTGTAAGTGTGTCATACCAGGGATAAGTGTTGTTGTATGCTCTTTTGCTACCACAAGCAACTCAGCCATCAAAGCTCTAAGAGCCTCTGCAATCTCACGGTTTTTACGTATAACAAAACGGCGAAAATCAACTGCAACCTGATCATTACGACTTCTTGCAGTGTGCAGTTTTTTCCCAGCATCACCAATAATAGCAGTCAAACGCTTCTCAATCCCCATGTGAAGATCTTCATCAGAAATTTTCCACTCAAACTCACCTGATTCTATCTCTGTAAGAACCTGAGCAAGTCCATCTTTAATGAGAGTAAGTTCCTCTCTTGTCAAGATCCCCTGTTTTTCAAGCATAGTTGCATGAGCCAAAGAGCCTTCAATATCCTCTTTATAAAGCTTTCTATCGTACATAATTGATGCATTGAACTGATCGAGTAGTGAAGATGCAGATGCTGAAAATCTGCCAGACCACATTTTATCCATAATAATTCCTTGGATTGTAAAAATTTAAAAGTTTGATATTTTATCTAAAAAGAGGGATATCTCAAAGAACACAAAGGTGTTCTCAAGAAGAAAAGTTGTGATTTAGTTACAAGCAGGAATATTTCCACTATCTTGTGCATATTCCATTAAAAAATCACCCAAATGCTTTGCTTTTTTTGTATATTTTTTTGAGCGAAAATACTCCCAAGAACCATGAGCTTTTTCACTTATAAGGTGAAGTTCAGCAAGTTTACGACCTTTTTGCTCTGTAGCCTTTTGCCAATACTCTATAGTGTGTGAAGCGATAAAAGACTCACCAGGTTTGTGACACTGCAAACAGTTTTTCTGAAATACTCTCTGCCCCTTATATACAGCTGCATTTAAAGGTATCAATGAAAACAACAATACAGATACCACAGAGATAAAAAACCTATTCATTAACAAACCTTATTAAATATCGACAAATCTTACATCAGATATTATTATATCTACCTTATAAGCTTAAAACTCACTGCTCTTTCACTCTATTTCATTACAATTGAAACTTTTTGAATAGTTTCTCATCAAGATCCCATACACCTTTTTGCTTCAGGCTCTCTACAACTGAAGGTGTACAATCAACATCATCAGGCCACTCACGAGTAAAACCATCGATTGCATTTTTGTTTGTTCCATCAACACCAACCATAAGTCCAGAGACAAATATATCACGAAGTGCATCGATATTGTTTGTAACTCTCCAGATAAGCATGTACGGATTAGAGACATCATTTTTCTCATCATCAACAAATACGACTATACGTATATGTGGACTGAGAGTTACAAGTGCATCAAAGTACTCTTTGACCTTTTTTGCTTTGTTGAGTGTTATCACAGTTACTGGATTTTTCGTATGACGCATAAACTGTTGCAGAGATACAGCATCAACACCCAAGTCTTTTACTCTTCCTAATAACTCTTCATCACCTAAAAGATTTGGCTCATCTACTCTGTGTGCTGCGGTTGCATCGATACCAAGTTTTCCACCCACAAGTGTTTCAGGAGAAGAGTGATCTAGTGCATCTAAAATCCCCTCTGTAATAAAAAGAGATTTTGGTGTAAAACGATTTAGTACATATGTTGCGAACGACTCATAGTTTTCAAGTTGTGGAGCTTTCTCATCTACAAAGATAGCATGTTTTACAAAACTCATTTGTCCAGCACCCCAAAATGCATGCATAAACTGTTTTGCATGCCCTTTATAAAGTGGTTGCATCTTTGCCAAGATAAGGTTATGAAATCCTGCATTTTCTGGCATATGATAATCAACCAAATCAGGCACAGTTGTCTTTAAAAGTGGGAAAAATATCTTACCTGTTGCCCAGCCCATATACTTATCTTCAAGTGGCGGCTTCCCAACAACTGTTGCCAAAAATGTGCGCTCTTGCTTCATAGTGATAGCACTCACCTGCATCACAGGGTATTGCTCCTCTAGTGTATAATACCCTGTATGATCCCCAAAAGGACCTTCAATACGAAGTTCATCAGGGTCAACCCACCCCTCAATCACATAATCAACATCTTTAGGAATATAAAGAGGTGTTGTGAGTGATTTTACAAGTTGTGCTGGTTTTTTTGTGATAAGTCCATACATCAACAGCTCATTGACACCATAAGGAAGAGGAGCTGTTGCACACCATGTATAGAGTGGATCACCACCAATAGCGATACTCACTGGCATCTTTTTTCCAGCTTTTTGATACTGGTCAAAGAAGTGTGAAGAGTCTTTATGGATCTGCCAGTGCATACCAAGATGGTTTTTATCATACACTTGAAGTCTGTACATCCCAAGATTTACCATCTCACCATTAAGAGACTGAGTATAAACCTGTCCCATAGTGATAAAAGGTCCACCATCTTGCTCCCAAGTGGTAAGTACAGGCATCTTGTAAAGATCTATCTCATCGTTGAGATACTTTATCTGCTGACACTCCCCCTCACCACTGAGACGTTTTGGAAAAATATTTTTGAGTGAGAAAAGATCTTTTGCCATATTCACTTTTTCCATAAACCCAGAAGGTGGTTTCATATGAAGAAGTTTTGTAATCTCCTCTGCCACAGACTCGATAGTTCTACCAAAGAGAATTTCACAGCGTTTATATGAACCAAAGACATTCATAAGAACACCCTCGTCAAACTTTTTACCTGTTTTTTTATCTACAACATTGGTAAAAAGGAGTGCATCTCCACCATCCTCTTTTTTCACTTCAGCATAAGCCAAGTGTGGAATCTCAAGATAGATATCAAGTTCTTCATCTATCACTCTGAGTTCATTGTGTTTTGTTAAAAGTTTAATCGTATCTTTCATATCTTTCCCTACAATCTTTGTGGCATCTCATCTTTAAACGCGATCTTCTCTGCATCTTTGAGCAATTCTAATGCACCCTTGTCTATCATCATTTGTGCTACATCTTTTCCAAGATTTTGTGTTGCATCTTTTTTAACTACAACTCTCTCTTGCATCACATTTTCACCATTTGGATACCCAAGCATCACACGAAACACGACATCATCATCATCTACAACAGCATTACATGCAACAGGAGCAGAACACCCTGCTCCGATAGTTGCAATAAAATCACGCTCAATCTGCGTGACAAGATAGGTATCTTCATCATTTAAAAATGCAGCTATCTCTTTGAGTTTTTCGTTGTTTTGCACTATTTCTATCCCAAGAGCAGCTTGCCCCATAGGTGGTATCATCATATCTAAAGAGAGTTTGTGAGTGTATGGAATATCTTTAATAAGATCAAGTCTTGCAAGACCGATGTAAGCTAAGATGATCGCATCATACTGACCCTCTGCGAGTTTTCTAAGGCGTGTGTTTACATTGCCTCTAAGATCTTTTACCTTTAGGTCTGGTCTTTTTTGCAGTAGTTGCATACGACGTCTGAGTGATGTTGTTCCCACCACTGCACCTTGTGGAAGATCATCGAGCGAAGCATATGTATGCGATAAGAAAAGGTCACTCTGATCTTGGCGCTGTGTTATTGCTGCGAGTTCTAGCCCTTCAGGAATGTAAGTTGGTACATCTTTTAAAGAGTGTACTGCCATATCTGCTTCACCTGCGAGCATTGCATCTTCAAGCTCTTTGGTAAAATGCCCTTTTCCACCTATGAGTGCAAGTGGTTTATCTAGCACTTTATCACCGTTACTGACTATTTTGTTAAGAACTACTTCTATCTCAGGAAAGGCTTTTTGTACCCTTTCTTGAATATGGTAAGCCTGCCACATTGCCAGATCAGATACACGGGTTGCTATAGTTAGTTTTTTCATTTTATAAACTCTTTGTATTTTTTCTTTGTTCTGTCTGCTTTACCATCGAAGTATACTGTTGGTGTAGAGTTTACCATTAGTTTTGTGATGATATCCATATCATTTTCAATATGTTCTTGAAGCGATTTTGCTTGTAAATCTTTTGGTGTAATATTTGTTTTCATCACTTTGTTAAATGCTGCTAAAATCTTTTTTGTATCTGTTTCTCGTGGATTTATGCGAACATCATAAAGTTTTAAAACAACATCTTTCACACCTTGTTCTTGTGCTACAACAGCTGCTTTTACTAAGTCAACAGATGCTGGGTGTATACGATCTAGTGGAAAATGGTAATAATAAATAGCAAAAGTTTTTGGATGTTTTTTTAGCTCTTTGATAGCTTTGGGAACAAAACTTCTACAAAAAGGGCATAAAGGATCAGAAAAAAATGCAATTTTATGTTCTGCATTTACATCCCCATAAATAAGATTACTTTTTGTATAGTATTGTGGTTTAAAATTTGGCTTTACATACTCAACTAAACGCATTCCAGAATCAAGACTTGACAGCTCATTTGTCACAACATTTCCATCAGAAAAAAGAATCATCCTTCTATCGATTTTGACTTTTTTATCACTAGAACGCTGTACTGTTGCTTTTACTGAAACTATATAAGCTTTAAAATTTTTTGCTTTTGGTACATCAACTACATCAACAACATTCACTTCAACATTGCTGATGCGTGAGTTTTCATTTAACTGCTCATCTAAAAAATCTTCAACTTTTTGTACTGTATCTGAGGCAAACGATAAACTACTTAGTAGAAGAAGTGTGCTCAATAATTTCAACATCAATGACATCTGAATCCTTTGTGTTTGTTTCTTGGTTGTAAGGTGTATTACACTTTCCTGATTTTACATTATAACGGTTAACAATCATACTTGTAAATACACTAAACTGTAATAACACTCCTATAATATCTGTTAAAAACCCTGGAATAATCAAAAGTATAGCCCCAAAAAGTGTAAAAAGATTAAGTCTTTGAAACTCCTCAAGGTCTATACATGAGTATGATACTGCTGTCATATTTTCCACAAGTGTCTGACGAAAATTTACAAGTATGGAGATACCTACAAACGCAGAAAGCATAATCTCAAAAAATGTTGCAAGTCCACCAATTGCAGAAGAGATATTGACAGAAACCAATACCTCTAAAAAAAGATAGATGATAAAATAGATCATTTTATAAGTTCCATCAATTTATCAAATACTTCATCAATTGCAACAGTGGTTTTCTCTTTTGTTGCTCTGTCAAATATCTGCACAGAGCCGTTTACAAGTTCTTTACCCACTACAACAGTATATGGAAAACCTATAAGCTCTGCATCTTTCATTTTAAACCCAAAGCGATCTTTTCTATCATCAAGCATCACTTCAACACCTGCATTTTGCAACCTCTCATAAAGATCTTCCCCTACTTTGAGTTGCTCCTCATCTTTGATATTGCTTACCATCACATTAACCATATATGGAGCACTCTGTTTTGTCCAGATACATCCACTCTCATCGTGATGTTGTTCAATGATCGCTGCAACTAAACGGCTCACACCCATACCGTATGTTCCCATGATAAAAGGTTGTGCTTTGCCATTTTCATCTAAAAACTCAGCTTTAAGTGCTTCAGAGTAGGTTGTGCCAAGTTTAAAAATATGCCCAACTTCAATCCCTTTTCTAAATGAAAGCTCCCCATCACAGTGTGGGCAGGTATCCCCCTCATTTACTTCAGCTATCTCTGCAAAGTATGCAACCTCTGAGATAACAGAGAGATCAACTCCAACAAAATGATAATCTTGCTCATTTGCTCCACATATCATATTTTGTGCATTTTTAAGGTCTGTATCTATCACATGTTTTGCTTTGTCTTGATCAAGTGGTCCTATAAATCCAGGTGTAAGTCCAAGCTCTCTTAGCTCCTCTTCACTTACATCTTCGATATCAAGTGCATCTGTTGCGTTTATCGCTTTTACTTCTTGGAGATTGTCACACCCACGCATAAAGAAAAGCACCACTTCAATCTCATCTTCATAGATCACTTTTTTTGCTACACATTTTACAGTATAGTAAGGATCGATTTTAAAGAACTCTGCAAGATCATCAATACTCGAAGTATCTGGTGTTAAAAACTTGTTAAACTCAGCTTCTGGAGCTTCTGGAATTGCTCCTCTGCCTGAGCGTGAAGCTGCTTCGATGTTTGCACCATATTCACATTTAGAGCAGATAGCTATTGTATCTTCACCACTATCTGCTATCACCATAAGCTCTTTGCTTCCACTTCCACCAATAGCACCACTATCAGCCTCAACCACTCTAAAATCAAGCCCCAAACGGGTCAAAATCTTTTTGTAAGCTGCTTCCATTGCATCAAACTCACGGTCAAGATCTTCTGTTGTTGCATGAAAAGAGTAACCATCTTTCATAATAAACTCACGACCTCTCATTAGTCCAAAACGTGGTCTAGCCTCATCACGAAACTTTGTTTTTATCTGATAAAGGTTAAGTGGAAGATTTTTATAACTTGTTACACGGTTACGAACCAGATCAACCATCATCTCTTCATGAGTTGGACCAAGTACAAAAAGGTTCTCTTTTCTATCACGAAAACGCAACAGCTCTTTTCCAAACTTCTCTATACGCCCAGACTCAGCCCACAAATCAGCTGGAGTTACAAAAGAGAGTTCCACCTCTTGTGCTCCCACTTTACTCATCTCTTCGTTAATGATGTTTTCTATCTTTTTAATAACTCTTTTTGCCAAAGGCATATAGTTATAAAGTCCTGATGACACCTGAGAGATAAACCCTGCACGTGCCAAAAAGATGTGACTTGGCAGAGTTGCATCGTTTGGTGCTTCTTTTGTTGTTGGTATAAATGCTCTACTTCTTCTCATATCTATCCTCTTGTGTTTTTCATCATTGTTGCTACTGCATTACTTAGGAGTGCAGATGTTTTATTTTCGTTGTTACAACGCATATTTTGTGTAAGGTCATGTAAAAAACGCTTGAGTGTCTGTTCACATGCCTTTTGCAACTCATCTTCATACTCTTTTGGTATATACCCAGCTTTTAAAACTCTTTGCGTTTCCTCTTTTGCTGCGTTTTGTGCTTGGATATACAGCTCTTTGATAAGTGGTTCTATATCTTGGTTGGAGAGCCACTCAAAAAACTCAACCACACCACGACCGATGATAGAGTGTGCCCCACGAGCCGCTTCCTCACGAGCCAAGAGGTTTTCATCTACAATAGTTTTTAGATCATCTATCACATACAGATGGATCCTCTCCCCTTTGGAG
>Ga0256837_1001752_pt1 | contig 14445 bp, 12 predicted proteins | sample 4562384metaG_FD_185976 | JGI IMG/M metagenome (GOLD analysis project Ga0256837, IMG submission 185976) | Hydrothermal vent microbial communities from Guaymas Basin, Mexico - 4561-384 | ecosystem: Environmental > Aquatic > Marine > Hydrothermal vents | place: Mexico: Guaymas Basin | collected... | reverse complement strand
AAGTTTGCTCCATCATCTACATCTTACTACCAGCAACAACTTTTTATAAATTATACCCATTGGAATGAAGAGAAATTTTTTGCTAATGAAAAAACTGTTTTAAAATCTCCACTTGTTTTTAAGGTTGATGGTGTTAAGTTTGCCCTTATGGCTGGGTTTGAGTTACATTTTGATGAGATGTTTACACAAATATCTAGTAAAAATGTTGATTGTATTATAGTTCCAACTATCTCAACATTTGATTCTTATGAGAGGTGGAAAAACTTAGTTCTTACGCGTGCTTTTACCCATAACTGCTATATACTTAGAGCAAATAGGATAGGGGAGTATCAAGATAAAGACTTTAGTTGGAAATTTTATGGAGATTCCCTTTTATCTTCCCCCGATGGTGAGTTAGTTGAGCATTTGGGAAACAAAGAGGAGTTAATGGTTGTAGATATTAGCCATACTAATGTTGTTCAAGCTAGAAGATTTTGGGGATTTCAAGAGAATATAAAAAGGTTAGGTTTATGAGAAAGTTTTTTCATCGTCAAATAGAGTTATGGGGTGAGGAGAAACAGTTAAACTTACAAACTAAAAGAATCGCAGTTGTAGGCTCTGGTGGTCTTGGTAGCTCCATAGCTTTTGCTCTTGGTGCTAGTGGAATTGGTGAGATTCATATGATAGACTTTGATGAGGTTAGCCACCATAATATCCATAGGCAAATAGCTTTTAAAGTTGGTGATGAGGGTAAAAATAAAGCTTTAGTAAATGTGGAGGTTATTCAACAAAGATGCCCATTTGTTAAGGCAGTAGCCCATAATTGTAACTTTAAAGAGTGGAGTGAAAAGGGTATAGATGTTGATCTAATCATAGATGCTACTGACAACCTACCAACTAGAGCAGAGATAGATAGCTACACAAAAAAGAAAAGTATCCCTTGGGTTTATGGAAGTGTTGAAGCTTTTCATGGTCAGGTTGCTTTTATGGAAGAAGCATCATTTGGAGATTCTTTTAAAATAGTAGATAAAAAACCAGAGGGTATAGCAGGAGCGATGGTTATGCATATAGCTTCACTTCAGGCAAATTTAGCACTTAGGTATCTAGTTGGTTTGAGTATAAAAAAAGATACTCTATACTATCTATTTTTTAACAATGATGGGGAGTTAGTTACTCAAAAGTTTGGGCTACCTAAATAATTAGGTAGCTTTTATAGCTAAGAGTTTCTTTTTAAAGACATCTCTGTTTCCATTAGTTTAATCTCATCATTTCCATCTATGCGAATCTCTTCGTCAGTTTTTAAAGCTCGTTTTTTTAGTTTGTTTGGGTAGTCTATGTTGTCAAGGATATGTTTAATACAATTTATACGAGCTTTTTTCTTGTTATCTGAACGGATAATTGTCCAAGGTGAATGGTCTGTATGTGATGCTAAAAGCATAGAGTATTTGGCAATAGTGTACTTGTCCCATAACCCTTGAGATTGTTCATCTACTGGTGAAAGTTTGTATTGTTTTAGTGGGTCTGTTCTTCTTTTTTCAAATCTTTTCTCTTGCATATCTTTTGAAACAGAAAAATAAAATTTAAAGATTTTTATATCTGAATTTATAAGCATTTTTTCAAACTCTGGTACTTCGTGTAAAAACTCTTTATGTTCCTCTTGAGTACAAAACCCCATAACAGGCTCAACACCACCACGGTTATACCAACTTCTGTCAAAAAGAACTATCTCTCCAGCAGATGGTAAAAAGTGAGTATATCTTTGAAAATACCATTGAGTTTTTTCAACATCACTTGGTTTGTCAAGAGCTATAACTCTAGCACCACGAGGGTTAAGATGTTCTGTAATTCTTTTAATTGTTCCACCTTTTCCAGCAGCATCACGACCCTCGAAAATCATTAAAACTTTTTGGTTTGTTTCTTTGATGTAGTTTTGCATTTTTAAAAGTTCGATTTGTAGAGCTTTTAACTCCTCTTCATATTGGATAACTTCCTCTTTTACCCAAATAGCAACTTTTTTAGCTTTCTTCTCTTTTTTTGAACTCATTTAAAATCCTTTTTTTAAGTTTATTTTTGATTCTAATTTAATTAAAAAGATTTTTTAATTAAATTGTTTATTTCGTTAATGTTATGTGTAGTAGCAAAGCAACTTTTGTCACCACAAATAAGAAACTCTTGATTCTGACTAAGTTTTTTTAGAGTAAATGGATACTCTAGTGAACTTAAAGTAGCTAAATTTTCACTATTTGACTTTATGATTCTATCTCCTTTTAGATACCTAAACATCTGTGTAAGTAGAGTAGGGTAGTGTATAGGTTTTCTACCTAATTCATAAGAGTTATACTCAAGAGTTTTAAATGCGAAATGTTTGTATTTTTCATCTTCTAACAAAGAGCTAAGAGATATAAGAACATCCACCATTGTACTAACAGAACTTGTGTAAGTGTTGTCTGTTATCTCTGCTTTTGTATCAAAATCTCCATTGCTAAATTTCCATATACCATTTTTATAGAACTCACTTAGTGCTGAATTGACAAATTTTTGAGTGTAAATTAGGTATGTTTCATCTTGTGTGTAGTTGTAAGCAGTTACAAGAGCTGAAGATAAAAAAGCATAATCCTCTAAAAAAGCACTAATTTTTGGTGTTTTATGGATGAGAGTAGAGTGGTAAAGGTTACCATCTATATGTAGTGTTTCAAGTAAAGAATCTAGTGAGTTTATAGCTTTTTGTGTATATTTAGAATCTATACTTCCTAGTAAAAATAAAGATTTAATCATCATACTTGACCAAGATGTTTGAATCTTTTTGTCTATGAATGGATACTCTTTATCTTTTCTTATCTTTTGTAGTAAAGGTTTTATCTTTTCAAACTCTTTAGGCTGAGTAGAATCTTCAAATCTAATGATATTTTTACCCTCAAAATTACCATCTTTTGTTACACTCATCTGTTCTAAAAAAGTTTCAATATTTGTAAAGTTATTACTATATAATAAACTATATAGTTCATCATAACTATAAGTGAAGTATAAACCCTCTTCACCATTTGTATCGGCATCACAAGCACCATAAAAAAGATTCTCTTCACTCATATACTCAAACCAAAAATCAGCAATCTCTTTAGCAATTGTTAAGTAAGAATTATCTTTGTATGTTAAGTATGCTTTAGTGTATATTTCACAAAGTAGGGCATTATCGTAAAGCATTTTTTCAAAATGTGGTACTTTCCATTTAGAATCTACACTATAACGACAAAAACCACCATCTACTAAATCGTAAAAACCACCTTTTTTCATAGAGTTTAAAGTGTGAGTTACCATAGCTTTAGCAGATTTGTCATTATATAGTCTATCTATAGTTAAAAGTGTATTTAGAGTTGAAGTGTGTGGAAATTTTGGAGATACTGAAAACCCTCCATCTCTTGTTTCATAAGCATTTTTTACCTGAAGTAGAAAGTTTTCTTTGAAACTCTCTTTTAAAACAGTTGCTTCAGTAGGGTGTGTCTCTTTTTTTAAGAAGCTATCTACTTCATCAGCATTTTTATATAAAGATGGGTCATTCTCTTTTACTTTAGAGGCTATAAGATTCGTTATATCTTTAAATCCCATCCCCTCAATAGAGCCAGTTTGTGATTCTGGTGGTATGTATGTTCCAGCAAAAAAAGGTTTGTTTTTAGGAGTACAAAATATAGAAGTTGGCCAACCACCTGAACGGTTGTTTAAAAGTTGGTAAACCTCTTGGTAGTATTTGTCTATATCTGGTCTTTCTTCTCTATCTACTTTTATAGAGATGAAATTTTCATTTAAGATTTTACTACACTCTTCATTTTCAAAAACTTTTTCCTCCATCACATGACACCAATGGCAAGATGAATAACCTATGCTAATAAATATAGCTTTATTCTCTTTTTCAGCTTTTTTAAAAGCTTCATCACACCATGGAAACCATTCTACTGGGTTGTTTTTATGTTGTTGTAGGTAAGGGGAATCCTCTTTTTCTAATCTATTTGACATTTTTAATTTCTTTATATTGATTTATTTTAATAATAGGATAGGGGAATATAATTAATAGTTTGTAACAAAGATAAAGTTTTATGATTTTGTTTAATAAAGTGGCTCCGGATACTGGATTCGAACCAGTGACCAAGTGATTAACAGTCACCTACTCTACCGCTGAGCTAATCCGGAATATGTAAAAAGTTTTAAAATTAAATGGCTCCGGATACTGGATTCGAACCAGTGACCAAGTGATTAACAGTCACCTACTCTACCGCTGAGCTAATCCGGAATACATAAAAAGTTTTCAAGTTAAATGGCTCCGGATACTGGATTCGAACCAGTGACCAAGTGATTAATAGTCACCTACTCTACCGCTGAGCTAATCCGGAATACTTAATTGAGCCGAGATTATACAAAATAGAAAAGAAAAAGTCAAGCTTTTTTACTTGTTTTTTCTTTTTCTTTTAAGATTTGTAGATAGTAGTAAGAATTCTAAGTTAGAAACCACTTTTTTTACCACTTTTTTCTCTTTTATGAGTGATTCTAATGTTTTTTTACTCTCTTCATCAAAAAGTAGATTTATATCTTCCATTGTTAATGGTCTTTTATCTAAAGTGTTTAGAATCTCATCTTTTGTATAAAAACTGTTGTTTGGTTCAGCATGAACTCTTGATGCTATGTGAATAGGCAGAGATTTATCAAACTCTAAAGATATACTTCTAAGTTCTTTATAGCTGATTCCAACAACAGGGTAGGCTGGTGGTCTGTCTATCGTTCCTAGGTCTATCCTTGTTGATTCTATACCTAGTAAAACATTATTTAATTTTTGAATTTCATCTTTTGTATCATTTAAACCATGAACAAATAGAATCTCTATAAAAAGTTTACCTTTGTAGATTTTACTAAACTCTTTTACTCTTTGAACAACTTTATCTATTTTTATATCTTGATGTGGTCTATCTATCTTTTTAAAAATATCTACACTTATGGCATCTAGTGAAAGTTTTACTTGGTCAAGTTTGAGTAGGGCATTAAAAACATCATTATCAACTAATGTAGCACTATTTGTAAGTATGAGAGTTTGAGTGTTATTTTTAATTTTATCTATCTCATCTATAAGTTCCAAAAGGTGTGGGTATAGTGTTGGTTCACCATTTGCTGTGAGAGTTATAACATCTACTTTTTCATCTAAATGTTTTTTTAACTCATCTATAATCTGTTTTACTTCTATGGTGTTTGTTTGTGAGCCTATTGTAGCACTTGGAGCTAGTTCACAGTAAAGGCAGTCAAAGTTACATTGTTTGAGGGCAGGGGAGAGGTCTATCCCCAAACTCATACCGAAACGGCGTGAGTTTATAGGACCAAATATTATATTATTTTCCACTTACTCTATGACACTCATCTACAAAATGGATAGCATTTTCAACAGGAACATCAGGTAAGATTCCATGACCTAAATTAAATATGTGTCTTTTTCCACCCATAGTTTTTTGAATAGCTTCTACAGATTTAGTTGTTGCCTCTTTTGAGTAAAGACGACATGGTTCCATATTTCCTTGAAGCACATATCTCTCACCAAGTTTTTCTTTAGCAAGAGCCATAGGAGTTCCCCAATCAACACCAAATACATCAAAGTTACCATAAACTTTGTCATAAAATGCTGGTACTCCTTTTGGAAACATAATAACTGGGATATGTGGATATTTCTCTTTAAGATACTCAGCAATCTCAACCATATAAGACCATGAAAATTCATCATACATATCTGGTTCTATCGCAGCAGCCCAAGAATCAAAAATTTGAACAACATCTATACCACTTTGAATCTGTTTTTCCATATAAAGTTTTACAACTTCAGTCACTTCTTTAAGTATGTTATGTAAAAGTTCAGGATTTGAGTACATCATCTTTTTACAAATATTATAAGTTTTTGTACCTTGTCCCTCTATCATATAAGTAGCTAAAGTCCATGGAGCACCTGTAAAACCTATAAGTGCTTTGTTGTCATCACGAGAATCTAACTCTTTTCTTATAAGTTTAATTGTTTCATAAACATAAGTAAGTTTATTAGCAGCAACTTCTCCACCTATAAGTCTATCTAAGTCTTTTTGAGATTCTAAAGGGTCATTAAACTTTGGTCCAAAACCTTTTATAAACTCCAAATCCATACCCATCTCATCAGGTATAACAAGTATATCACTAAAAAGAATCGCAGCATCAACACCAACAATATCTAAAGGTTGAAGTGTTACTTCACAAGCTTTTTTAGGGTCGTGGCAAAGGTTAAGGAAGTTTCCAGCTTCAGCACGAACTGCCATATACTCTGGTAAGTATCTACCAGCTTGTCTCATCATCCAAACGGGAGTGTACGGTGTTTCTTTACCAAAACACGCATTTACAAATATTTTACTCATTAATGTTTACCTACCTTATTTAAAAAGAATAATCCAATCGCAACCGACATAATTGAGATTGAGAAATAAAGCATATCTAATGCTCCATTATATTCTGTATGTCCAACTTTTTGAAAAAAGCTTACAACTAAAACCATTACAATAACTTTACTAATTTTATCTTTTAGTTGGTCTAGTGAGTGGATTGCTAAGATTTTATTATCTTCACCCTCTTCATCTTTTGCTATATCTATGTCAGATATAAAAAGTTCATAAAGACCAAAAGAGAAAAGAAGCATAACAACACCAATAAGATATAAATCAACAGCACCTATAATTCCACCAACAACATTAACATGAAAATTTTCAGGGTGGGCATGTGTTAAGTATGTGTTTATAACATGTTTAGCAGTGTCATAGATGTCGAATGATGCCACTACAAAAAGTACAACAGCACCAACAAGACCAAAAACTACTGCTAGTATGACCATAAATCTTGAAGCCCATAGTGAGCCTTCAAAAGTTCTCTCTAACATCTAGTTTCCACCTTCCATCTCTACCCATTTTTGAGCAATTCTTACAGCATTTGTTGCTGCTCCAACTCTTAGGTTATCTGCCACAATAAATAGGTGAAGCATATTTTTAGAGAAGTTGTCATTTCTAATTCTTCCAACAAATGTTTCGTTTTTATCAATACAAGTTGCTGGCATAGGATAGAGTGCTTCATCAGGATTATCTAATATAACTAAATTTGGTGCTTTACTAAGAACTTCTCTTGCTTCATCTGCTTGAATTTCAGAATTAAAAGTTAAAGTTAAAGTTTCAGCATGACCACGAAGAGTTGGCACACGAACACAAGTAGCACTTAAAGGGATGTTTTTGTGCATAATTTTTGTTGTTTCATTTACCATTTTCATCTCTTCTTTTGTGTAACCATTTTCAGTGAAAACATCAATTTGAGGTATAACATTTAGAGCTATTTGTTGGTTAAAAGCTTTATGTTCAGATTCATCAAGTTTAAATGAGAAAAAGTCTTGCATTTGTTGAACTAACTCTTCCATAGCAGTTTTACCAGCACCACTTGTTGCTTGGTAAGTACTAACATCAACTCTAGTTAAACCGTAAGCTTCATCTAAAGGCTTAAGTGTTTGAACCATTTGAATAGTTGAACAGTTAGGGTTAGCGATGATTCCTGTATCTTTCCATTTTGCTATATCTTCAGGATTTACCTCAGGAACAACTAAAGGTACATCACTGTCCATTCTAAAGTGTGAAGTGTTGTCAATAACAACAGCACCAGCTTTTACAGCATCTGGAGCAAACTCAGCACTAACACTACCACCAGCACTAAAAAGAGCAATCTCTATCTCTTCCTCTTTAAATATATCGTTTGTTAACTCTTGTATAGGAATCTCTTTCCCATTAAAGTCTACTTTTTTACCAACACTTCTAGCACTAGCTAGAGGAACAAGTTTATTTAGTGGAAAATCAATCTCTTGTAAAATTGTTAATATCTCTTCACCAACTGCTCCATTGGCACCAACTACTGCTACATTATACTTTTTCATTTTTAGTCCTTAATTTAATCTAGTTTGTAAGTAAAGTTCATCTTTTGTTATCTCTGAACTATCACTAAGAATTACAGCTCTCTCAACAACGGAGATAAGTTCTCTAATATTTCCTGGCCAAGAGTAAGATAAAAGTTGCTCTTTTGCTTCAGCACTAAAACTTTTAGTCTCAAAATTGTACTTTTTAGAGTTTATTTCACACATAGCTTCGGCAATTTGTAAAATTTCATCTTTTCTATCTCTTAATGGTGGTATAGAGATAGGGATTGTGTTTAAACGGTAATATAAATCTTCTCTAAACTCACCTTTGTTTATTTTATCTGTTAAATTAGCATTTGTAGCAGATACAATTCTTATATCTATTTTAATAGATTTAGATGAACCTAATTTTCTTATCTCTTTTTCTTGTAAAGCACGAAGAAGCTTTGCTTGAACTCCATAAGGCATCTCTGCAATTTCGTCAAGAAAAAGTGTGCCACCATTTGCTAACTCAAATTGACCAGTTTTAGCTTCACTAGCATCAGTAAAAGCACCTTTTTCAAATCCAAAAAGTTCACTCTCTATAAGATTTTCTGGAATTGCCGCCATATTTATAGCTATAAAAGGTTTTTTAGCTCTAGGTGAAGTTTTATGAATGTGATTTGCAAAAACCTCTTTTCCAACACCACTTTCACCAAGTAGTAAAATAGAAGCATCTGTTTTAGAAGCTTTTTCAGTAATAGATAAAACAGTTTCTAAAGATTTAGATTTACCTAAAAAGCCATTAGATTTTTTTTTAATTGAAGTTTTTACAACTTGTTTTTTTACTTGTTGAACTTCATTTTCTCTTCTTATAGCATCTATTAATGTGTCAATATCAAAAGGTTTTAGTAAAAAATCTTTTACCCCTAAATGTATAGATTCTATGGCTCTTTGAAGTGTGGCATTACCAGTCATAATAATAACTTCATATTTGCCATTTAAAGTTTTAACGAGTTCTATACCATCCATTCCAGGCATATTTATGTCGGTAATAAGCAAGTCGAAACTATCATCTAGTTTTTTTAAAGCTTCTTTAGCATTTCTAAATGTTTTAATTTCAAACTCTTTATAATCACTCATAGCAATTTCAAGAGATTTTCTCATATTAATATCATCTTCAACTATCGCAATTTTCACTAGATAAACCCTTATTTTAAAGGTGAGATTCTAACTAAACTATCATTAAAATCGACTTTGAAACAAGTGGTTTTTAATGTTAATATTGTAGTTGAACTATTTATATTATTAATTGTTTTACTATTGTGTTTAACATCTAAACCTAATGTATGGATATATTGTATAAAAGTATCTATATTACTATTTATAATTTTTTTTAGATTAGATTTATGATTTGTGTCTAAAATAATAGGATTATAACTTTCTCCTGAACATTTTTTCATAGTATGTGAAATTTGAAGTTGTTCATCATAAATAGTCATATTTTTGATAGTATAATTGTAAGATATTAGATATTCACTTGCATTTAATACAAGTGAATTAAAGATAATTAATAAGGAAATTGAGATTTTGAGATTTCTATTTCCATCTCTACTTCGCATAATCCATCTTTAAAAGTTGTTTCTACTATGTGAGCATTTCTAACCATAGCATTTACAGAAGTTCTTACAGTTGACCTTTTTATCATCATATTTCTAATTAAATCTTGCCCATCAACACGAACACCTTTGACTTTTTCAGCTATAAGTCTGTAAGCATCTCCCACAGCAGCTCTTTTAGCTAAAGCATAAGCTTGTGCTGGTGAAATTGTATTCATTGGTGCTACACCTTGACCAACAACACTAACAATAATAGTTTTATTTTCTTCTAAAAGGAGTTCTCTCTCTTTTTGTATATTTTTAATACTATTTTTTTGATTAGTTTCAATGAGATTTAATTTTTGATTAATTCTATTTTCAAATGAATTTAATTTATTTTCATTTCTTATCTCAATAGAAGATAATCTATTTTCCATTGATGTGTCTATTCTATTAACCTTTTCATCAAGTTTATCTACTCTATTTGATGAAGCAGGTATATCTAAAATAATAGTTTCATTAACAATATCATCATTAGTGATTTTTTCATTGGCTATTAGTAAAGATGAAGTTGTAAGTAAAGTTACAAGAAGTAAACTATAATTCATTATATTTCCTTAGATAAAGCACTTTAAAAAGTGCTTATATGTTCTATTTATTTATAAAAATTAAAATAGCAAAAACTATACCAAATTTTTATTTATAAAGTTGTACTCTCTTCTAGTTCGTCCATATCATCTTTTTCCTCTTTGGGACAACGAGAAATAGAAGCAACTTCATCACCTTTTATAATGTAAACACCAGATGTATTTCTACTTGATTTAGAGATAGTTTGCATATCTACTCTTATCATTTTACCAGCTTTAGTAAGTGCCATCATATCCATAGTTTCATCAACCATTAGACATCCAACAATATTTTTACCAGTTTTAGAAGTCATCTTCATAGCAATAACACCAGAACCAGCACGGTTAGTAAGTCTATACTCACCAGCTGATGTTCTTTTACCAATACCTTTTTCAGCTACTATAAGAATTTCTTGCTCATCATCGGCTATAATGTTAGCATCTACAACTACATCATCAGTATGTTTAAATTTTATACCTCTAACACCACGAGTAGAACGACCTTGTTCTCTTGTTTTTTCTATCTCAAATTTTATACATTGAGCAAATTTTGTAACAATAAATAGGTATTTTACATCTTGATTAGCTATTTTAGCAGTTATAAGAGTATCGTCATCATCAAGAACAATCGCTCTTACCCCATTACTTCTGATATTTGAAAATTCACTTAAGTTAGTTCTTTTTACAACACCTTTTTGTGTAAATAAAACTAAAGATTTCTCTTCACTAAAGTCTGTTGTTGGTATAACTGAAAGAATCTTTTCATCTGCTACTAAGTTTATAAGATTAACAACAGCTTTACCTTTAGCTATTCTACTTCCCTCAGGGATTTTATAAACTTTTAACCAGTGTAGTTGTCCACGGTCTGTTACAAATAGTAAAGTATCGTGAGTGTTACAAGTAAAGAAGTTTTCTATAAAATCATCTTCATAAGTTGTAACAGCAGTTTTACCTTTACCACCCCTTTTTTGTTTTTCATAATTAACAAGAGGAACTCTTTTAATGTAACCACGGTGAGTAATAGTAACTACCATAGGCTCATTAGGGATTAGGTCTTCTATATCTATATCATCATAATCATCTTCGATAGTTGTTCTTCTACCTTCTGTATATGTAGATAGAACTTCATCTAATTCATCACTAATAATACCATGAAGAACATCTTCACTTTTCAAGATAGATTCTAAATAATCAATAACTTTAACTAATTCAGCTAATTCTTCTTCAATTTTTTTAATCTGTAAACCAGTTAGTCTTCCTAGTCTCATAGCAACAATACTTGTTGCCTGAATTTCACTAAAATCATAGCTAGAAACTAAGTTGTTTTTAGCATCTTCTTCATCTTCAGAAGCACGAATTGTAGCTATAACTTTATCTATAATATCTATTGCTTTTTTAAGACCTTCTAGTATATGCGCTCTAGCTTTTGCTTTTTCTAAGTCAAAAATAGTACGGCGAATAATTACTGTTTTACGGTGATTTATAAAGTGTTTTAAAATATCTATAATTCCAAAGATTCTAGGTTCTTGATTTAAGATAGACAACATAATAATCCCAAATGTTGTTTGCATTTGAGTTTGTTTAAATAAGTTGTTTAAAACTATCTCACTTATAGCATCTCTTTTAAGTTCAATTACAACTCTCATACCATCACGGTCAGATTCATCACGAATTAAAGAAACACCATCTATCATCTTATCTTTTACAAGATTCGCAATGTTTTCAATTAGACGAGCTTTATTTACTTGGTAAGGAAGTTCATCTATAACAATAATCTCTTTTTTAGCTATCTGTTCAATATGTGTTTTCGCACGAATTTTTATACGACCACGACCAGTATTGTAAGCATCCATAATCCCTTTTTTACCAAAGATGATTCCACCTGTTGGAAAGTCAGGTGCTTTTATATGCTCCATAATCTCAATAAGTGAAATGTTTGGATTTGCTAAAAGAGCTTTTAGTCCGTTAATTATTTCAGTTGGATTATGTGGTGGTATGTTTGTTGCCATACCAACTGCGATTCCTGAAGAACCGTTTATAAGTAAGTTTGGAACACGAGTTGGCATAACATCTGGTTCTTTTGTAGTACCATCGTAGTTTTCTATCATATTTACTGTGTTTTTCTCTAAATCTTTTAGAAGTTCACCAGCATATTTTGTCATACGAGCTTCAGTATATCTCATGGCAGCAGCAGAATCCCCATCAACAGAACCGAAGTTACCTTGACCATCTATAAGAGGCATACGCATTGAGAAGTCTTGTGCCATACGAACTAAAGCATCATAAACAGCTGTATCACCATGTGGATGGTATTGACCAATAACATCACCAACGATACGAGCAGACTTTTTGAATTTTGAACCAAAAGAGAGGTTTAGTTTATCCATAGCATATAAGATTCTTCTATGAACTGGTTTTAAACCATCACGAACATCTGGTAAAGCACGACCCACAATTACACTCATAGAGTAATCTAGGTAACTATCTTGAAGAGTTTTTTCAATATTGATTTGTTGTATATTGTCGTTAATTGGCATATTGCTCATTTAAAACACCCTAATTATTTAAAATAAAATTCTCTTATACTATCCTAATTGCCCTTAATTTCTTATTTAACTAATTTTTTCCAAAATATAGATAATTTTCCTACATAATTATTGTATAAAATATAATCAATATGCTTATTGTATAAAATATAATCATTTCTTTTTTATAAACTGTATAAAATATAGCTATTATTAACTTATAAAATAATACTTAGGAAGTTTAAATTTATGGAAGCATTACAAAAAGCTTATGAAGCTAGAAACAAAAAAATAAATAAATTAGAAAAAACTAAACAATTAAAGAACCCACAAGAAGCATTTAACAAACTAGAAGAGTATGCGAGAGATGGTTACGATTCTACCCCTAATGAAGATAAAAAATACTTTTTAAAATGTTTTGGAATCTACGATAGACCAGCTACACCTGAAAGGTTTATGTTGAAGCTTAGAATCCCTGGAGGACACTTAAACTCAACACAAGCGAGAGTTATAGGTGAATGTGCTAAGGAGTTTGGGTAAGATTACTTAGACTTGACAACAAGAGCGCAGTGTGAACTTAGATATTTAAAGATTGAGAATTTGCCAACTATCATAAACAGATTAAAAGATGTTGGGATTGATGCTTATCAAACAGGGGTAGATAACATCCGTGGTATTATGGCTGACCCTTTAGATGATAGAGGTTTTGATAACATCTTGCCATCTCAAAAAACACTTTTAAAACTTCAAGAGAAATTTTTATATTCGCCAGAGTGGATCTCTACTTTACCTAGAAAATTTAACACTGCTATAACAGGTTCTTTATCTAACCGTTGTAATATCTACTGTCACGATGCCTCATTTGTTTTAGCACAAAAAGATGGTGTGTATGGTTACAATATGTATCTTGGTGGTAGAGTAGGTGTAGTTGGTAAAGATGCTAACATTTTTTTAGCTGATGAAGATGAGGTTATAAAAGCTTTTGATTCTATTATAGAACTATTTAAAAGATTTGGTTTTCGTGATAACCGTAATAAAAATAGACTACATTTCCTTATAGAAGCTGTTGGAATCGAGGAGATGGCTAAGGCTATACGGGAAAATGCTGGTGTAGATTTTGCTGAAGCTGGTGAGGTTATGACAAAGATGGACTTTTCAGATTCTGACCACGGAAAAATTCAACTTCGTGATGGAACATTTGGTGTTCATATTGTTGTTCCATCAGGAATCTTTACAGGTTCAGCACTTATAGAGGTTGCTGAACTTGGTGTGAACTATGGAGATGAGGAGATTCGTTTCGATATGGAGCAAAGTCTTTATATTTTAGGTGTAAAAGATGTAGAATCTTTACTAAATGAGAATCTATTTAAAACTTATAAAAATGTAAACACTCCATACTTTAACCACCTTATAGCTTGTGCTGGAACACAGCATTGCCCATTTGGTGTTATAGAAAATAAAAATGATGCCATTGCTATGTCAAAATACCTAAGTGAAAAAGTGCCATTAGATAACTCAAGAGTGAGAATGTACTGGTCTGTTTGTGTAAAAGGTTGTGGAATCCACGGTTTAGCAGATATAGGTTTTGAGGGTTGTAAAACTAAAGTAGATGGTGTAACAGAGGGTGGAGTAAACATCAGCCTTGGTGGAAAGATAGCAAGTGAGGGTGTAGAGGGTCATACAGTGATAAAATCAGCACCACTTAGATATGCTAACTTTTATGTAGAATCTTTGATGTTAGAGTTTACAAAACACAAAAAGAAAAATGAGAGTTTTGAGAAGTTTAACGATAGAGTTTTAGCACT
>Ga0256837_1001751_pt1 | contig 14446 bp, 14 predicted proteins | sample 4562384metaG_FD_185976 | JGI IMG/M metagenome (GOLD analysis project Ga0256837, IMG submission 185976) | Hydrothermal vent microbial communities from Guaymas Basin, Mexico - 4561-384 | ecosystem: Environmental > Aquatic > Marine > Hydrothermal vents | place: Mexico: Guaymas Basin | collected... | reverse complement strand
CTGTGCCACTTTCCCTCACCTTGCGGTGGCCATCTGTTAGATGGAACCCTGTCCTATGGCAGCTCGGACTTTCCTCTTTTTCAAGCAATTCCCCAGTAGGCTATGAATTGAAATTATATCAAAAATTTGATATGATTTTAGAAAATTAAGGAGCTTGTAGTGGAACATTTTATTTGGCTTAGTTTGTGCTTTGTTTTTGTGGGGGTGTATATCTCTAAATTCTTGGCACATAAAACAAATACGGTTGATGTATTGTGGTTTATTATTATTGGTTCTATTCTTGGAAATATTGGACTAATTGAAGAGAATGAATCATTAGAATTTTTGGGTAATATTGGTATTATTTTAGTTATGTTTGCTTTGGGATTTGAAGAAGATGCGAAAGCTTTTGTAGAAGGTGTAAAAAAAGCTTGGGGAATTGCTTTAATAGGAGCAATATTTCCATTTTTAGCAGGTTATTATAGTGCTTTATATTTTGGATTTGGGCAAAATTCAGCCTTAATTTGGGGTCTTACAATGACTGCTACTGCGGTAAGTCTTACAATGATGACTTTAAAATCTCTTAATCTTCACAAAACAAAAGCAGCGACAGGAATTATGACAAGTGCAGTTGTTGATGATGTACTTAGTTTAATAGGGGTAGCTATTTTACTTCCAATTATTTTAAGTGGTGGAAATACAGATACTTTAAATATTGATTATGGAGAGTTGGCTTTTACATTTGCGAAAGTTATTATATTTTTTGTATTGGTTTATTTAATTGGAAGATTTATTTTACCACACGAAAAAGGGTTAAGAAGAATTTTTAGATTAGAACACGGAACTTATGCTGTATTAGGTATTTTTGTAGTTGTGTTTTGGTTTGGTGCTTTGGCTCATATGTTAGGATTTCACCCAGCGATTGGGGCTTATTTTGCTGGATTATTATTGAAAGAGGAACATTTTGAGATAGAAGGGGAAAGTGTAAATATTTCATCTATTGAAAATGTGATAAATAATCTTGCTTTTGTTGTGTTTGGACCGGTATTTTTTATTTTACTTGGAAGTAAAATTATTTTTGATATGAGTATTTTAGGTGATGTTATTGTTCCTACAATAGGGTTATTTGTATCTGTATTAGTATTTCAAATTTTATCAGCAGGTGGAGCTGCTAAATGGACAGGTGGATATAGTAATAAAGATTCTATTTTAATAGGGCTTGGTATGCTTGGTAGAGCAGAATTAGCATTTATTGTTATAAATATTGCTTATGTTCAAAATCAACTTATCAATCAAAATGAATTTTATATTTTAGTATTTACAACATTTTTATTAAATATTTCTGTTCCATTACTTATTAAAGGTTATACACCTTTTTATAAAAAGATGAAAGATTAAAGAATATTTTTTATTTTCTTTTTCTCTTCTTCATTTGTTGCCATCTCTAATTCTTGTATAAACAATCCTTTTTCTTTTAATAAATAAGCTCTTAATATTTCTTCAAAATCATCAAAAAAATTAAAAATATTTACATCTTTGTTTTGTGCTCCAAGAGTTATTTTAGAACACATACGAATTAAAATATCTTTTACAAGAAGATTTTCTAAAATAAGTTTATCAACTTTATTATTTATTTTATATCTTAATTTTTCTTGTAATTCAAAATGGTTTTTTAATTCATTTTTTAAATTCAAACTTTCTATTTCCATTATTTCAAATGATGAAGTTTGGTTATTAAAATCGAAAGTTTCTCTTAATTTATCAAGTTTATTGTAGTAAATATTTTTTAAGATATTTTGATTTTGTATAATTTTTATTATCATTTTTTTCCTTTTGTTGCTAATTCTAACATCTCTAAATATTGGTTTTTATTTATTATTTCAGCACCCATTCGAACTAAATGCTCAGTACCACTTTGACAATCAATCCATTCAATTCCATTTTCTTGACATAATTCACAAAAATAGATTAAAGCTAATTTACTAGCATCACTTTTTTTAGCAAACATACTTTCTCCTGAAAAATATTTTCCAATTCCAACTCCATAAAGTCCCCCTACTAATTCCCCTTTATAATAACTTTCTACACTTAAAGCATAACCTAAATTGTGTAAATTTGTATAACCTTTTATAAAATCTTCACTAATCCAAGTCCCACCCATATGAGTAGGTCGTTTGATTGTAGCACAAGTTTTGATAATTTCTTCAAAGTTTTGATTGATACTAAAATCCCAGTTTTGACTTCTTAATTTTTTATTTAAGTTTTTTGTACGAGTTACTTTGTCTGTATAAAGTATCATTCTATTATCTATTTGATACCAATGAAAAGTTCCATCATCTGTTTGATACCAAGGAAAGAAACCTTTGGAATATCCATTTAGAAGTCTTTGAGGATGTAAATCAGGACTAGCCCCAGCTAATCCATCTAAAAAATTTTCATAAGGATTTGGAAATTCATAAGTATCAAGAAAATATAATGGATATAAATTATCAACTTTTATCATTTTTTACCTTTATAATATTATTATTGCACTAATAGCAAAACCACCATCGTGAGTAATTGAAACATCTATTTTTTTATTTTGAAGTTTTTGTTTTAGATTAGGATTTATTATATTTATATAAGGTTTTCCCTTTTTATCTTTTAATATTTCTATATCTAAAAAAGAAAATTCACTTCCTATTCCTGTGCCGATAGCTTTGGAAAAAGCTTCTTTACTTGCCCATATACCAGCAATAGAAGAGATTTTTTTCGCTGAGTTTTGTTCATTTATAGTCATAAAGCGATTTTTTGCCTTATGACCAAATTTATTTATACTTTTTTCAATCCTTTTGATTGATACTATATCAATACCTATCATTGTATTATAAAGGCAGTGAAATATACATTTCTAATTTCACCAGTTGAGAGTTTCGTATTTAAATTTTTCTTGATTTCTTCTTTTAGTTTTTCTTTCCCTTTTGCCGTAGAGATTTCAGGAACGGTTTTACTTGATAATATTCTAATGATTATATCTCTTAAAAGAGGTTTCATTTTATCAAGTTCTGGTTGAGTTTCTGGGGTGTCTATTTCTAAATTTATTGTACATTTTAGATATCTTGTAGCCCCACTACTTTTTAGATTGACAGTAAAAGGGTCAAGTGGATATATAGGTCCTATTTCAAGAGCTTCTTTATTTTCAACTTTTTCAACTTTTTTCTCTTCTTGTTTTGGTTGGTCAGGGTTTTCTTCTGGATTACTATCAGATAATAAAAAATAAGCAACAACTCCACCTATTACTAATAATAAAAGTAATAAAATAACGATAATAATTAAAATTAGTTTATTTCCCCCCCCGCCATTTTCAGACTTTTCTTCTTTTTCTTCACTTGTTTCCTCTTTTTTTTCTTCATCTGCCATTTAGTATCCTTTTTTTGATATAATTTTACCAAAAAAAGGTAATAAATTGATAGAAAAATTTTTCTTTGTAATTGGAAATTTTGTTATAAAAATGTTTAATATGTTTATAGTTTCTTTGGGAAAATTTACTATTTTTCATTTAGATGTATTTAAACTTATTTTTACAAAACCTTTTAGATATAAGGAAATATTAAATCAGATTGAATTTATAGGGGTTAATTCGTTTTTGGTTATATTTTTAACCGCATTTTTTACAGGAATGGTAGAAGCTATACAATTATACAATGGATTTCATAAATTTGGAATAGAAAATTTTATGGGATATACAATATTTTTATCTATTTGTAAGGAATTAGGTCCAGTATTTGCGACACTTATGGTAATTAGTAGGGCAGTAAGTGCTATGTCAGCAGAACTTGGGACAATGAAAGTAACTGAACAGATTGATGCTCTTGATGTAATGGCTGTGAATTCAAAACAATTTTTAGTAGCACCAAGAATTGTTGCGATGATAATTTCTCTTCCTATTTTGGTATTAATGTTTGATACGATAGCAAACTTTGGAGCTTATATGATTTCAATTTATATATTAGATGTAAATGCTACTGCTTATTTAGATACTATTCAACAATTAGTTAAATTTAAAGATTTTACAGAGGGTGTAGTTAAGGGGATTGTATTTGGATATATTATAGCAGCTATTGGTACTTATGTAGGGTATCATACAAAAGGTGGAGCAAAAGGGGTAGGGAAAAGCACAACTACGGCTGTTGTTATCTCTTCAATATCTATTTTTATAGTAGATTATTTGTTATCTGCTTTGTTTTTATTTTTGGATTTATAAAAAGAGATAAAATTAAATTAACTCAAATTTATAGTTTGAATAGACAAAAACGACTGCTAAAAAATCGCACTCAACACGATAGGGCTCCGTAGGAGTTTGCGATTTTTAAGGAGTTTTTGTCGTTAAAAAAGGGAAACTCGTCTTGAATGAGAACAATGATTTGCCTTTTTTAAATAGCAATTTGAGTTATAAATATTATCATCTATTTCTAATTGAATTGTTCTTATTAAAACTCCTTTATAACATTCTCAAAAATTTTTGTTAAATTTTCCACATATTCAAGTTTTGTATATTCATTTTTTGAGTGGATAGTATCGTTAATTACACCAAATTCAATAGTTTTTACACCAAATTCAGCTAAAAATCTAGCATCACTTGTCCCCCCAGCAGTTGAGTGTTTAGGAGTTATATTTGTGATTTTTTGTATAGATTTATCGATTAGTTGGACAATTTTTGTATTTGGATTAGTTACAAAAGGTTTAGCACTTTGTGATAAAGTTAATTTGTAATTTAGTTCTTTGAAATGTTCATTTATAAAATTTTCAATTTTTTCTTTATTAGTAAGAGTATTATTTCGGACATTAAACATTATTTTTACTTTATCAGGAGTTACATTTGTTACTTCCATACCTCCACGAATATCAGTAATTACTAATTTACTCGGAGCAAAATAGTTATCACCATTATCAAGATTTACACCAGCTATTTTAGGTAGAATAGGGGCAATAAGATTTATAGGATTTATCGATTTTTCTGGATAGGCTGCATGTCCTTGTTTTCCGAAAATTTCTAAAATAGCATTGATACTTCCTCTTCTTCCTATTTTGATAGCATCTCCAAACTTTTTTTCACAAGTAGGTTCAGCAACTATCGCATAATCAGGTAAAAAGTTTTTGTCTTTTAGATATTTTAAGACTTCAATAGTTCCATATTTTGCTTCTCCTTCTTCATCAGAAGTAACTAATATTGAAAGTGTTCCATTAAAATTTTGAGTATGTTTAACAGCATACAAAAAAGCAGTTACACCACTTTTCATATCTTGTGTTCCACGAGCATAAATTTTGCCATCTTCTGTAATTTTTGGCTCAAATGGCTTACTTTCCCACCCTTCACCAGCAGGGACTACATCAATATGTCCAGCAAAACACAAATGTTCGCCATCTCCAAATTTTTTATAAATAAATAAATTTTTTACATCTTCTTTGTTTATCTCTATAATTTCAAAATCAGATAAATATTCTTTTATGAAATCCATAGCACCATCATCATTTGGAGTAATGGATTTAAATTTTAATAATTTTATAAATAAGTTTTGTATTGTCATTTCATTTCCTTTAAATCAATAATAAATTCAGTTCCACTGTTTGTATTTTTAAACGATAAACTACCACCTAAATGTTCTTCAATTATAATTTTAGACATATAAAGTCCAATTCCTGTACCTTTTCCTTGGTCTTTTGTTGTAAAGTAAGGTTCAAATATTCTTTCTTTTATTTTTTCAGGGATACCTCCACCATTATCTCTTACAAAAATAGTATTATTTTTTATAATAATCTCTATTTTACCATTTAAAATATGATTTTCAACAATAGCATCTTTTGCATTATTTATTAAATTTAAAATTACTTGTTTAAATTCATTTTTATATCCTCTTACTTCACTTGTATCTGAAATTAGTTCTATTTTTATGTTATGGTCTTGAAGTTGTTTATCAATTAGTTTTATTACTTCTTCTACACTTTCTTTTAATGAAAAGTTGATTTTTTCTTTGTCTTGTGAAAAGAAATTTCTAAAATCATCAATAGTTTTTGACATAAATTGAATAATTTCTATCTGTTTTGATTCAAAATTTTCTAAATATTTTTTATCAATTTTATTATCTAAATAATCATCTACTAACAGTTGAATATTTAAACTAAGAGCATTTAAAGGTTGCCTCCATTGATGAGCAATAGCACCTATCATCTCTCCCATCGCTGCGAGTTTTGATTGTTGAAATAAAATTTGTTCTTTTTTTCTATTTGCTTTTATCTCTTTTTTAATCTCTTCTTTTAGGTGTTTATTTAATTGATTTATTTCCCTGTTTTTATGAGCAAGGATAATTATAAAAATTAAAATTAAAATAATGATAACTATTGTACTAATTATTTGAATTTTATATATTTCATAAAAAGATGTTGGTTTATTTACATAAATAGCATCTTTTATATTTAATTTATAAGCATTTACTCCAAATTTTTGTAAGTTTTTTACATTTAAATATATTTCGTTAGCACCTTTTAAAGTAAATCCAATATTTTCCATTTTTTTACCATTTAAGTATTCAAACACTTTATTTGTATTTAGAGTTGCTTGTTGTTTTGCATCGGTACAATCCCCTCCTACTATATTTGTATGTGGGATATTTGCATAAATATCAGCATGAACTAAAATTGGATTGTTATAATATTTTGATAACATTTGAGGTACTTTTGGCATATTTATTGTATTATTATAATTATTATTATGCATACTACCAAATGTTAGAAGCATTAAGACAGAATCTTTTTCATAATTTTTTATCATTTTTATAATAAAGTCTATATTTGCTGAATTAAGATATATAAAATTTATATTTTTTATTTGCTTAAAAGCATTTTTATATTCTTTTATTGTTTTATTTCCAGAAGTGGAAGCATCTGAAACTACATATACAGTTTTTAAATTTGGTTTTATTTTTTTTGCTATTTCTAAATTTGAGAGGGGATTTTTTTTCTCAAACACACCAGCATATATAGATTTATCGAGTTTATTAGCTAAACTTAGATTATTTATCCCTTCAAAAAATATTTTTGCTTTTTTAAAAATAGATTCATTTTTATACATTCTAACAAAATTTAAAGCATTATCATCTGTAATTATTACAATATCAAATTCTAATTTATTGTATTTGTTTTTTAAGTAACTGATATAATTTTTATATCTTTTTGGGGTGGGACGAAACTGTTTTGTATTCATACACTCTACATATAAATTTAGATTTTTTACATTTTGTTCTAATTTATCTATTAGAGTATGGGTTTGGATAGATGTCCATTTAAGAGTAGGAGAGTAAGAGTTTAATATGAGAATATTTACACCAAATAAGTGGATAGTAAATAACAAAATAAAAACAAGTTTTTTCATTTTAATCCTTTAATTATCAATTGTTCTTTGAAAATTATTTATCTCTTTTGATTTTTTAAATTTTTCTAAATAGATAAATAATCCTAAACCCCCTAATATAGCAAATAATAACAGAGTTAAAATAGGGGAAATACAAATCCCCCTAATTATATTTTTCTTATGTTGTTGAACTTATTGAACAGGACTTTCATAAAAAACATATTGTGTCGAATAATTACTTATTTCAAAATAAACTTTTTTCTCCCCTTTATCTACTTTATAATTTTGATTTTCATCTATATATCCATATCCAAATCTATATGGACGAATAGCACCATCATCAGTCCCTTTTGCAGTAGTTAGTTTGTCGATTTTGATAAATCTTTTTACAACTTTACCACCATTATAAATATCAATTACACCATTTACACCTGTCCAATTTTGAACACCTCTGCTTAGTTTGTTTTGTTGTTCTTGTGTACAACCTACAAAAAGTAAAGATACAATAGATAAACCCAATATTACTTTTTTCATAGTCTATATCCTTTTTTTAGTAATTATATCAAATTATTTTATTTTTCTTGTGGCATAATCTAAAATTTCACTAAAAACAGGGTGAGGGAATGTTGTTTTTAAAATAGTATTTTTATCAAGTTCTGAATTTATGATTATTGCTAATGTAGAGATTATCTCTTCTGCATTTGGCATTAAAATTTCAGCACCAGTTAAGAAATTTTCTTTATCAGCATATAAAACTACTATCCCATTTTCACTTCCTTTTATGGCACTTGTAATTCCAAGGGCTTTTAGTGGATAAACTACTTCTTTATCACTTTTTATACCTACACTCGCATAACTTAATGGAATAGTATATATAAATTTAGGAATATTATCTAAATTTAGTTTTTGTTTTTTTCCTAAAATATTATCTACCACATTTAAAACTTCACTTCTTGCCGCATGAGCTAATTCTAATTTTCCATTACAATCTCCTATGGCAAAAATATTTGAAATTGAAGTTTGAAAATATTCATCTGTAACAATCCCTTTTTCTGTTTCAATATTTGCTTTTGTTTGAATATTTGGGATTCTTCCTGTGGCTACTAAAAGCATCTCTGTTTTAATGTTTTCATTTATAATTACTTTGTTTTTTTCTACTTTTGCTGAGGTGATAGGGGTGTTTGGTATTAAAGTTATCCCTATTTCTTTTAATTGTTCTTCTAATTTCTGAGTAATTTTAGAGTGATATTTTTTTGAGATAGTATCTTTTCTATACATCAAAGAGGTTTTTACTCCATTGATAGCAAAAAAACTTGCAAATTCTAAACCAATAGCACCTGAACCATAAATAATTATCTCTTTTGGAAATTTTTCAAGTTTAAATATTTCATTGCTTGTAATTATTGATTTATAATCAATCTCAATCCCATCTGGAATAAAAGGTTTAGCACCTGTCCCTAAAACAATATAATCAACTTCATAAATTACTTCATTCACTTTCACTTTTTTATCATCTAATAAAATACCTTCTCCTTGAATTATCTCGACATTACTTGAAGTAATTTGCGAATGGATAGCTTTTGATAGGGTAGAAATTGTATTATTTATTTGAGAATTAAGTTTTTTTAAATTTAATTTAATTTCTCCATCAAAAATATTTTCTTGACTTTCAAAAATAGTTTTTGTTCTATGAAGTAAATTTTTTGAAGGGATACACCCATTATTTAAACAAGTTCCTCCTAAATGATTTAAGTTTTTTTCTATTAAAATCACTTTTTTACCAACTCTTGCTAAAAATATAGCTCCTACATAATTTAATCCACCACCTATAAATATTATATCTGCTTTCATTTTATTCCTTTTATATTTTCTTTAAAATCTTTTACAAATAAAGCTGCTTCTACTCCATTAAAAATCCTATGGTCAAATGTAAATGTTACTTTTATTTTGCCATTTTTATTTACTCCAACGGATAAAATTCCACTATCTTGTTGATTTATCAAAGAAGTGAAACTTTCAACTCCAAACATACCAAGATTACTTATCCCAAAAGTGGAATTTTTTAAATCTTGGATACTTAATTTTTTAGTTTTAACTTCTTTTAAGAAATTATTTATCTCATCTAAACTGAGTTCATCACAATTTTTGAGTACTACCATATAAAGTCCATCATCACGATTAACTGCTATTGAAATATTTACACTTTGAAACTCTAAAAAATCATCTTTTAAAATAGTTCTACTTTTAGGATTTTGTTTCATACTTATTGCTAGGGCTTTTATGATAATAGCAGTTAATTTATGATTTTTATTTTTAAGTTCAATTTCATCAAATATAAAAAAAGTTGGTTTTTGTATAGAATTTTCTACATTTTTAATTATATGTTGCTGATTTGGGGAAATTTTGATTTTTTTTGGAATATTGTCTTGTTTTATTTTTTTCAGAACTTCATCTGAATTTATTTTATGATTTAATTCAAATTCTTCAAATATATTATAATCTAATACTAATTTTTTAGCTTTTGGAGTAAAATATCTATCTAAAAGATAATTTTTTATCTCTTTTTCGTGAGTGGGAGATGGGAGTTTAGATAGGTCTATATTGTATTTATTTGCTAACTCTTTTGCCAAAGGAGAAGCGATACCACTTGTTAGATGATGAGTTAATGGTTGTGTTTTGATGGGTTTAAGTTTGTTTTGTTTTGGTATCTTTTTTTTAATCTCTTTTTTTGGGTTTGTTTCAATTTTTTGAGTTTGCTTATTATCTACTATTGCGATAGTTTTTTTTACTTCGACCTCATCTCCTTCATTTACAATTAGATGAATATATCCATCATAAAAACTCTCAATTTCTAAAATAGCCTTATCACTTTCAACCTCAGCGATAATTTCCCCTTTTTTGACTTTATCTCCTTCCTTTTTGTGCCATTTAACTAATATTCCTTTATCCATTGTATCGCTAAGCACAGGCATAGTTATTTCATAACTCATTTTTTTCTCTCCATTCATTGATTTTAGTTGATATTTTATCCGGAGTAGGTATAGATAAAAGTTCTAATTTTCTATTGTAAGGGATAGGGATATCTTCTGCTGAAATTCGAATTACTGGGGCATCTAAATCATAAAAACATTTTTCCATAATTTGAGCGACTATCTCAGCACCCATTCCACCCGTTTTATGATTTTCTTCTACAATAATTGCTTTTTTTGTTTTATGGATAGAATTTTTAATAGTTTCAATATCAAGAGGTCTTAAAATATTTAAATCAATAACTTCTATATCTAAATCGATTAAATCTAAACTATCTAATACATCATATACCATTTTTGAATAAGTAATAATTGTTAAATCTTTTCCCTCTTTTAAAATTCTTGCTTTTAGTGGATTGAAATCTATTTCTTTAAATTCGCTATCTTTTGGATATAAAAGTTCGTGTTCTAAGAATATAGTAGGAATATCACTTTTTATAGCATATTTTAAACTATGATAAGCTGATAAACTATCACTTGGAGCAAATACCATAAGTCCTGGCACACTACAAAACATTGAATCATAATTTTCGCTATGTTGGGCAGCAAGTTGTTTAGAAAGACCTGTCGCCATTCTTATAGTTATAGGGATTTCTAATTTTCCACCACTCATATATTTTAATTTTGCTGAGTGGTTTATAATTTGGTCAAAGGCTAAAAGTGAAAAATTTGAGGTCATAATTTCTGGTATAGGTCTTAATCCTGCTATTGCCATTCCAACAGCATTTCCTACAATACTAAGTTCAGCAATAGGGGTATCTATTACTCTTTTTTCTCCATATTTAGCATATAAATTTTCACTTACTCTATAACTACCCCCATATTTACCTACATCTTCTCCTAAAATTACTACACTATTATCTTCACTCATACATTCATCTATCGCTTTATTTAGTGCTTCTCTATATAACATTTTTTGCTCCTTTATATTATTTTCCCATCTATTTCGTAAAAATCTTCAAATAAATCATTATCATTTGGTTGGGGAGAATTTATAGCAAACTCTACTGCTTCATCTATCTCTTTTTCAATTTTTTTATCAGTTTCTTCAAACCAAGTTTTGTCTATTTCAAGTTCTAATCCTTTATTTATCACTTGTTGTATAGCATCTTTTGACTTATAAATATTTAATTCTTCTTCACTTCTATATTTTCCAGCATCTGCTACTGAATGTCCCTCATATCTATAAGTATCAGCTTCTATAAAAATTGGACCTAAACCTTGTTCGATATATTCTTTTGCTTTTATTACAGAATTATAAACTTCAAAAACATTCATTCCATCTACTTGAATTGTTGGCATAAATGATTTTACTTTGTGATATTGCTCTTTAAAAGGGCTTGTTTGAGTGATGTGTGTTCCTATGGCATATTGGTTGTTTTCAAGAAAGAAAATTATTGGAAGTTTTTGAGTAGTAGCATTATTTATAGATTCAAAAAAAGCCCCTGAATTTGTAGCACCATCTCCAAATATTACAAATACTCCACTATTTTCTCCTTGAATTTTTCTAGCATAAGCACACCCAACAGCTAATGGTAAATGTCCTCCAACTATCGCATCACCTCCATAAAAGTTAAGTTTTGGCTCAAATAGATGCATACTTCCCCCTTTTCCTTTGGATATTCCTGTTTTTTTACCAAATAGTTCAGCCATTATATATTTTGCTTCCATTCCCCTTGCTAAGGCTAAAATATGTTCTCTATAATGAGCAAATACATCGCCTTTATCAAATGCGAGCATACTCCCTACACTCACAGCTTCTTGACCTATATCAAGATGTAAAAATCCAGCAATATTACCTTTCATATATTCTTGTTTTGCTTTTATTTCAAATTCTCGCCCAAGTTTCATTAAATAATAAAATTTTTTTATTTTAGTAAGTTCCATTTCTGCTCCTTTGTTTGTTATAATTTTTTTTGAGATACATGAGGTGTTCTCATCTGGTTGGTCCCTTTTTGGCTACTAGCAGATTTTAGTTGCTTCTTCTAAACTATCAAATACATCTAACTTTTTATCAACATTTTCTAAAAATATCGGTATTACATTTTTGTAGTTTTTTATAATTTCAAATATCTCTTTTTCATTTGTCATAAATTGTGGTGTAACGATTAAAAATATATTTTCATTTTTTAAAATTTCAAGTGTATCTTTATATCTTTTAGCTGTGGCATCACCGATTATATCTATTGGATTATTTTTTGACCAAGTAGGTGGTAATACTTTATCTAATTGCTTTTTATAAGGTTTTATATCTTTTAATTTTATCCCTTTTTTAACTAAAAGGTCTGTAAGGATTGTAGCTGGACCCCCCGCATTTGTAACTATAAAAACATCTTTTATATTTTTATACCATATTAAAGTTTCAATTGAATCTACAATTTTCGCCCCAGCTAATTTAGAAAGAGAAACTATCATCTCATAATTTCCACTTAAATTTCCTGTATGGCTAAAAGCAGCTTTTTTACTTTCTTTACTTTTTCCTGATTTGAAAATTAAAATAGGTTTTTTACTTTTTCTTATCGCTTTTAGAAATTCTTTTCCATATTGAAGTCCCTCTATGTAAATAGAAATAATTTTACATTCTTTTTGGTTATTTAGTTCATATATGGCATTTGCAAAATTAAAGTCAGCCATATTTCCCATAGAAATAATATGAGAAAATCCTATTTTTTTAGCACTTGCTTTATCCATAAGTGCTGTTAAAACTGCTCCACTCTGGGAAATTAGTCCGATTTTACCTTTGTAAATTTTACTTTTGGCAAAAGTTAGATTTAAATTTGTTTTTGAATTATAAATTCCAAGACAATTCGGACCTATTATATTTAGATTATATTTTAGTGCTAATTTTTTAAGTTCAATTTCATCTTTTATATTTCCACTTTCTTTAAATCCTGCTGAAATTACTACGAAGTTTTTACACCCTTTTAAGGATAAATTTTTTATGGTATCTAATACGAAATTTGTAGGGATTGAAAGGAGGGCGGTATCAATTTTTGGTAATTCATCTATTGTATAAACCTTTTGATTAAAAAGAGTTTTTAGTTTTGGATTTACAAAATAAATATTTGCTTTTGAATTTAAAGAATTTTTGGCAATAGCATATCCAACTTTTTCTTTTTTTTCACTCGCACCAATTATTGCGATATTTTGATTTTTGAATAATGAATGAGATTTTTTTTGGAATGTTTTTGTAGTTTTTTCTTTTTTTATTCTTAAATCAACAGCATAAAACTCTTCTCCATTCCAAATAAGAGGGTTTATATCAATTTCTGAAATATTTTCTTTTAGTAAGTTTTGGAAATTTTGTATTAAGTTTATAATTTTATTTATATCTATTTTTATATCTCTAAATCCCTCAAAAAGTTTATAACATTTTAATGTTTTTAGTGCTGAGATTATCTCTTTTTTAGTGGCTTTTATATCGATATAGGTTATATCTTTGTTTATTTCCAATAGTTTTCCACCCATTCCAAAAAGGATAACTTCTTCAAATATTTCATCATATACCCCACCTATATAAAATTCAATTCCTTTTATCTCTTCTTGAATGATTAAATCTGTTTTTGGATTATGTTTTAAAATCTTTTTTTTAGCATTTTGTAACTCTTTATTGTTTTTTATATCTGTAATTACTCCTAATTTTTCGCTTTTGTGTGAATTTGAATCTATTTTTAAAACACAGGGAAAAGTATCAAAAGTTATCTTTTCATTATATTCTACATATTTCATTTTCGGTGTTTTTATATTATATTTTTTTAGTATTTCATAATTTGTCTGCATAATAACTACTCCTTATTAGTGTTCCACTCTCAACTGCTATAAATCCCATATCAAGTGCTAAGTTTTTAAGATATAAAAATTCATTTTCATTATAAAATTTTTGGACTTTATAATGTTTTGGACTTGGTTGAAGGTATTGAGAGATTGTGAGTTGTTTTGTATTTACTTGTAGTAAATCCTTGAATGTATTTTTAATATCATCTAAAGTTTCTCCAAATCCAACAATTAAAGATGATTTGGTAAGTTTAAATTGGCTATAAAATTCCAATAC
>Ga0256837_1001744_pt1 | contig 14476 bp, 9 predicted proteins | sample 4562384metaG_FD_185976 | JGI IMG/M metagenome (GOLD analysis project Ga0256837, IMG submission 185976) | Hydrothermal vent microbial communities from Guaymas Basin, Mexico - 4561-384 | ecosystem: Environmental > Aquatic > Marine > Hydrothermal vents | place: Mexico: Guaymas Basin | collected... | reverse complement strand
CAAGAAGATATTATTGAAGAAGAAGTTGTAAAATGGATGAATGATACTGAAAAAACTCAAAAACTTTGTGGATATGATTGGATTCTTAATCAGGCTAAATCTTTTATATTTTAATAGGGATTGGTATAACCTTCGACAGTATAAGTTTCTGCTTTTGATTGTTTGTGAATATCTTTATCCACAAATATTTCATATGCTTTCCAATAATCAGTTGCTACCATATCAGAACTCTTGTTCTTCAGTTTATCCCACAATTCTTTACCTGTTTTTGCATCTCTCTTCCCAGTGACAAAACTGATGAACCGTTTTCCAAGTCTATCAACAGCAATCCATATCCATTGGTAGTTTTTTTTATTTCCTATATAAGTATGCATCTCATCTATTTCTATTACAGATATATGCTCCTCTTTCTTTTCTCTACTGTATATTGATAGTTACACTCTTTACATTTATATCTCTGCTTTTCTCTTACAATCCCATCTTTTTTCTCTCTTCACTCTTACATTTTGGACATATTTTCATCTATTCCTCTATCTTTTTTGTGTTATTATAGATAAAACTCTCTTAATTTAACAATGCCAATTTTTTTTAATAATATATAATTATTTTATCTAAAAAAGCTTATAAAAAGTGAAACTTTTTTTATATCTCACTCATAAAATATATCACTACGCAATAAATTTGATTTCAAACTAATTTTATTGATATAATTTCGGCACTAAAAAATTAGGATATAAAAGTGACAGGCACAATAATGATAACATACAAAATACTTTGCGAAACAGATTTAAATAAAACAGTGGTTCTTGAGGAACTTTTTCAAAATGAAAAGATAGCAAAAGTGATAAAAAGTGAATTTGCAAAAGGGTTTAGAAATATAGAACTACTTTCAACAATGAAAGATATATCATTTTCAATAGAAACTATCAAAGAGTTACACACTTTTGAAGTAGAGAAGGATGATTTTGCAGATATTTTTGTTTTAGCTGAAGAGGACGCTACAAATAAAAAACTATTTAAAAAAGGGTGTTCTCGTATAGAGTTAGTTGATATAGAAACTAACTAAATCATTAAATTTTCTTTTTTAATCGTAGCTACAATCCCCTACTTTATAAAAAGAAAATTTTTATAAATCACCAATCATCCAAAACAAACTTCCCACCCTCCTCTTTCACACTCTTTTGTAACTCCTCAAACTGTAACTCTAAACCCTTAGATGTCATCACAAAATTTTCTATCTTTATCTTCTTATCGTGAATATCTTTATGATGTCTTTTACAAAGTGGTACAAGGTTGTGTTTATGATTTTTATGAAAATGCCCTATAAAACCATCTTTATCTGAAGTTGATTGATGGGCTATGTGGTGAACATCTTCAGCTTTTTCACCACAGATGATACATTTTGTGATGTAGAGTTCTTTATTATATTTACTCTTTTTTTTCCGTACAAGTAGCTCCAACTCATCAAAATCATCAGCTAATCTCTTTCGTATTTTATTCGCTGTATCTAAAAACTCACTATCCATATGAAGTGATTTAGCAAACTCTAAACCATATATACTACTTCCACTACCAGCTTGTAATATACGGTTAAAAACAAGAGTATCTCTTTTCTCATCATACTCTACACTCAGATGAAGATTTACCACATTTTTAAGCACAGTTAGCTCTTTCATAGTTGCAAGTTGATGAAGATGTGTTGCAAAAAGAAAGAGAGAACGGATTTGAGAGAGTTTCATAATAGAACTAGCAACTATCGCAACACCTGAGAGTGTTTCCGTTCCGTGACTTATCTCATCCCCCAAAACTAAAGAGCGAGTTGTTGCACGGTTAAATATATTTTTCATCTCCAACATCTCAACTGCAAAAGTAGAAAGACCTTTTGCTAAGTTATCTTTAGAGACTATCCGTGTAAAAAGTGAATCATAAAGAGAAAATTTCATCAAAGAACTCGCCACAAAAAAACCACTCTGAGCCATAATAACAGCAACCCCAACACTCTTCATCAAAGAGCTTTTTCCACTAGAGTTTATACCATAAAGAAGCACTCCATTTATATCCTCTCCATTATGAAGATTTGTATCTAGCATTATGGTATCTATGTTTTTATTTTCAACATATTTACGAACACCCATCACTATATCGTTTGGTATATAGATGCCATTTTGCTCTTGAACTTCTATAAGAGGATGACGAAGTTGCATCATCTGCATAAAGTTTTCATCACTCTCTATATCTACTATCTCTGGACGGGTGTATCTATATAGTTGTGCTACTTTAGAGGAGCTAACACTTACATCTAAGTCTGCTACATAGTTTATAACTCTATCAAAAAGAAGTGCATAACGTCTCTCATATATCTCTTGTAAAGTTACATATCTCTCTTTGACAAGATTTATAATTTTACGACGATTTTTCATAATCTTATCGGAAATCTTATCGGTAAATTCAGATGTTATTTTAACACTATTTGTCAATTTCTTTACTCTAAATTTACTAAACTCCTCATCCTGTTTAAAGAGAGTTTCTATAAGAGAGAAACGATTTTTACTGAGTGATATATAGTACCCCTCCTTCTCTAAAACCCCAAGAGTAACTAAACGGTTTGAGCTAGTGGCATTGACACTCTCTATCATCACCTCTAACTTACTCATAATATCTTCAAAAACAGAAAGCATATCTCTATTTTCTTCTACTAAACTATCTATACTCTCATCTACTCCACTCATTAAAAAGTTATCATTTATAGTTGTTACTGTAAAGTTTTGAGATATATCGAGGTCTATACTTTTGGCTATATCACGTAAAAACTCCTCTAGTTCACTCACTTGAAAAGGAACAGTTTGAATATCTTTCTCTTTTACATATAATATCAAATCTTTCACACTCAATATAGAGTCATAAATATGATTTATCTCAAATGGATGTAAACGTCCCAATGCCAACCGACGAGATAGGCGTTGTAGGTCATAAACACCTCTCATAACCTCATCTAAATAACGACTATATGTACCAACTTTCTCTATCAAACCATAACGACGTTCTAACTCATCTTTTTCCAATATAGGATTAAGAAGTCGCTCTTTTAACAATCTTTTTCCTATCGCTGTTGCTGTTTTATCTAGCATTTTCAAAAGAGTAAACTCCTTTTTATCTTTAGATACAACACCCAACTGCTCTAAAGCATTGTTCCCAAGATATACAAAACGGCGATTATCTATAAGTGTTGGAGGGGAAAGTTTTTGTACTATATGATGATTATGTTCTATCACAAAATCTATTAAAATAGCTAAAGCTTCACTAATCATAGGAGAGCGTTCAAGGTCTAAATACTCCACAGGAGATAAAAAAGACTCTATCTGATACACCTTAGAAAAAAGTTCATTTTGAAAATCTATCTTATGACGTTTATTATTGACACTATAATGATAATGTTCTGAAATCTCCAAATAACTCATAATATGACGCTGGTCATCAACTCCATCTAAAAAAGTTATAACTATCTCTGTTGTTTTATAAAGATTTAACAGATTAAAAACTTCATCTAAAGCATAGGAGAGGTCTTCACTACTTCCATACGTCTCATATAAAAAAGTTTTCCCTGTTGTAACATCTATCGCTGAGTATCCTATATTATAAATACCCTTATATTTATCTACTATAATAGAAACTATATAGTTCTCTTCATTATCAAGTATATGGTCAAAATTTGTACCGGGAGAGATTATTTGAGATACATAGCGTGTAAGTTTTGGAGGTAAACCCTTCTGTTTTACGACAACAATAGTATATTTTTGTTCCGATATTAAACGGTTTAAGTAGCGTTCAAAAGAGACAGTCGGCACTCCAGCTAAAAGAGGGTTTTTATCGGAGTTTTCTATTATAGATTTATTTTTTTTAGTGAGTTGTATATTTAAAAGTTCAGCTATCTCTTTCGCTTTTCCTATCTGCTCTTTTTCATTATTTATCTCATATACTTCAAAAAAACTTCCTATCTCGATAAATACGACACTATCTTCCCCATATTTATCTTCAAAAAATCGTTGAAGTTCAAAGTAGGATTGTGTTAAAAGTTTGTTTTTATCATTTAAGATTTTATCTGTTTGTGTTGGGTTCATAATATTGTATTTTTATATCTTTTACCATTAATATTAAGCAATACTAATATTTTTAGTTTGAATTTAAAATAGGATGTTTTGATTGTTGAAGTAATACATTACCATTACTTAAGTAAGATACAACTCTTTTTGGTAAAACATCAATTTTTTCCTTTTTTATAGCAATTTATCACAAAAAACTTAATATTAAATAAATTTATATAGATTTATTGGGGTAGTATTAATCAAAATCTTTTAAGTATTTAAAATCTGTTTGAAGCTTTTTCTTTTCTAATAATTTATTCATATATAAGCTTTCAATTATAATAACAAATATTGCATCATTTTTATTATTTGTTTGATAAATTTTTTTATTATATTGATAGTTGTTTTCAATAGATGGTTTTTCAAATCGATTCCAAATATGAATATTTCTATCTTGTTTATTTTCTTGTGCAATTAACTTTGTAAGTAATATTAAAATAATAAAAAATTTATACATAATTTATAGCTCCTGTGAATATAACAACTGAGTCGAAAATATATTACCCTATATTAATACGTTTTATTATGTTTTATTTACAGTCTAATAACTTTAATTTTAAAATTCGAATTTTTGTTTCTACCTCTTTATAATTACTATTATAAAAACTTCCAGTTGTTATAAATACTCCAATTTTTTCAAAAGTATTAGTGTCTTTATTTTCTTCTAATTTATCAATTTCTTGTAAAATAAAATAACAACTTTTCTCTTTTTTTAAACTGTTGGCATTTAATGTCATTACTATGTAAAAATATAATATTAATATTTTCATAATCTCTCTTTTTGGAATATAACTATCCATCAACACCCATTATATACAAAAAAAACTAAATTTCAATAAATAACATAAAAAAATATTTTTAAAATGAAAATTAAGAAAAATTTACTTGCTATTGTTAAATAAAAGCATTATTCAAAAAGTTTCAAACCGAATTAAAATCTTAATTAGCTATAATCTACTTTATTAAAAAATTCTATCTTTGATACCTAGGAACATTTATGAAAAGAGAAATTCTCACAATCAGTCTAATTACACTCTCTCTCCATGCAAATACACAAAATTTGAAAAATACTATTTTAGAAACATTAAATACAAACCCTACCATTTTAGAAAGATTAAAAAATTATAATCTCGCAAAACAAGATATTGATATTGCAAAAGCTGACTACTATCCAAAATTAGATTTCTCTTTTGGAATGGGAATAGAAACAACAGAAAAAAGTGATTCTCCTGTAACAGGTGATTCATCTAAGACTTTTGAGATATATCAAACATCTTTAAAATATACTCAAAATCTATTTAAAGGTTTTCAAACAGAAAGTCAGATAAAAGAGCAAGAAAATAGAACACTATCCTCTGCTTATAGTTATATAGAACAGGTAAATAGTATCTCTTTTAACATTGTGCAAAACTATATTAAAATTATGCGACAAAAAGAGTTATTGTCTATAAAAAAAGAGAATGTTGTTATAGATGAAGATATTTTTCTAAAAGTTCAAAAACTTTATGACTCTGGTCTTACAAATCTTTCTGAGGTCAATAAAATAGAGTCATCTTTAGCACTTGCAAAATCAGATGAAGTTGTTCAAGAAAATACATTTTTAGATGCTACATATAATATGAAAAAAGATTTAGGTCACTATCCAAATATTGAAACAATGAGTAAACCTGACTTAGATATTACACTACCAAAAAGTTTAAATGAAGCTATTCTTTATGCGATAGAGAACAATCCATCTCTTTTAGTAAGTGACTACAATATAAAACTAGCAAAAGCCTCTTATAAATCAGCACTATCATCATTGTATCCACAGATAGATGTAGAAGTTTCACAAGCTATAAATAATAATCTAAATGGTGTTGAAAATAAAAATAGTGTTTTTAAAGCGATGGTATTTTTAAAATATAATATTTTTGATGGTTTTAGAAACTCTACATCTATTCAAAAAGGGATAAGTAAAATTCATTTAGAGATTCAATCAAAAAATAGTTTGAGAGACCAAGTTATTGAAGAGTTAAGCCTTGCATGGATAGCCTACGAAAAATTAACAGAGCAACTTGTCCATCTTCAAAAATATAAAGATTTTTCATTTCAAACATTAACATTATATTCAAAAGAGTATGACTTAGGACGACGTTCACTTTTAGACCTATTATCCTCTCAAAATGATTTTATTGGTGCTAAATCACAAATTATAAATGCTAACTATGATATTTTATTTGCAAAATATAGAATTTTAAATTCATTAGGAACTTTATTAACAACAATTATCGGAGATACTGATATAATATATTCTAATGTAAATCTAAGTGCTAAAAATAATCAAATAGATAGTTTTCCTATAAGTTTAGATAGTGATAATGATTTAATAAATAACGACAATGATATATGTAGAAACTCTTTATCTTTAGATATTAAAGATAATTATGGTTGTAAATTTTCAGATAATAAAATAGTACAGATAGAACGATATAGTGACTTTCTATTTCCAAAAGAGAATAATATTAGTGAAGAATATCTCTCTAACCTAGAAAATATTACACCTCAATTTCATAGAGATATGTTAAAAGAAAACAATATAACTAAAGAAACAAAATTTAAAATAGAATCTCTCATTCACCAATTAAAACATTATGGTTTAGAAAACTTAAAGATAGCTATTTATGGAAATGCTACTTATGATAACCTCTCAAAAAAAGAGCTTTTAGAACTTTCCAAAAAAAGAGCAAATCATGTTAAAAATCTATTTTTAGAAAATAATATGAGTGAATCAAATATAGAAATATACTCAAATTCAGATAACTCAAAAAGATTTTTTAATGATGAAAAGCTTAATAACCGTGTTGATGTAATAGTTAAAAAAATGAAATTAAAGAAGTAAAAAAATGTTAATAACAAATGCCGATAACCTTAGAATGGATGCTCTGCTTGACTGCTTAGTCCTATTTACTAAACTCTATCATAGACCTTTTTCTGCTGAAGCATTAACAGCTGGACTACCAATAGAACCAGGGGTTGAATCACCTGAACTCTTTTCAATAAACAATGCAAAAGGTCTCTTTTCCCGTGCAGCTGAAAGAGCTGGATTAAAATCTTCCCTTATAAAAAGACCTCTCTCTCAAATCTCTCCTTTACAACTTCCTATGATTGTTTTATTATCAAATCAAAGTGCTTGTATTTTAGATAAGTTTAGTGAGGACAACACTCAAGTAAAAATTATTATGCCAGCTGAAGAGGCTATTGAACAATGGGTTGATGTTGAAGATTTGGAAGATGAATATATCGGTTTTGGTTTTATGGTCAAAAAAGCTTTTGAATATACAGATGAAAATTCAAGAACTCTTCACCTTCAACAAAAACATTGGTTTTGGAGTACTATTAAACTCTCTATTCCTGTCTATAAAGATGTTTTAATTGCATCTTTACTTATAAATCTTTTTGTTTTAGCCTCTCCACTTTTTACAATGAATGTATATGATAGAGTTGTTCCAAACAATGCAATAGAAACACTATGGGTCTTTGCTATTGGTGTATCTATTATCTATATTTTAGATACATTTTTAAAATTTACTCGAACATTTTTACTTGAGAGTGCTGCTAAAAAAAGTGATATTATTATGTCCTCTATCATTTTTGAAAAGGTATTAAATCTTAAGATGGAAAATCATCCATCATCTGTTGGTTCATTCTCAAGTAACCTTAAAGATTTTGACTCAATAAGAAGCTTTTTAACAAATGCAACAATGGCAGCAGTTATCGACCTTCCCTTTGCTATTATATTTTTAATCGTTATATCCTACTTAGGTGGGTCTATTGTCCTTATTCCCTTAGCTACTATCTTTTTTATTGTGAGTTATGCTTTTTTTATTAAAAAACCACTACGAGAAAGTATAGAGAGTTCTCATGAAGCAAGTGCTAAAAAAAGTGCTATTTTAATAGAAACATTGAGTAATATAGAAACATTAAAAACTTTAGGAACTCTTTCACAAGTTCAATACAAATGGGAAGAATCAACAGGAGAGATAGCTGATAAAGGATTGAAATCTCGAATGATTTCATCATCTATTCCTACAATAACTCAACTTTTTATTCAACTCAATACTGTAATGATTATCGTTTATGGAGTGTATCAAATATCTGAGTTTAATCTTTCTATGGGGGGATTGATAGCTATTGTTATCTTAACAGGAAAAACACTTGCACCTATGGGACAAGTAGCTGGTCTTATGACAAACTATGAAGCAACATTAACATCATACAATACACTTAATGATATTATCTCCAAAACAAGTGAAAGACCAACAGGGAAACAGTTTGTACAACGTCCTGAATTTACAGGATTAATAGAATTTGTTGATGTAACATTTTCCTATCCAGATACAGAAGTTCCTGCACTTAAAAATGTATCTTTTGTCATAAATCCAGGGGAACATGTCGCTATTATTGGTCGTATAGGTTCTGGTAAAAGTACTATTGCTAAACTTATTTTAGGTCTTTTTGAACCAGATAGTGGACAAATTCTTGTAGATGGTATAGATTTAAAACAGATAGACCCTGCTGATTTACGTAAAAACTTAGGATATGTTTCTCAAGATATTATGCTCTTTCGTGGAACAGTAAAAGATAATATTACATTTCGAGCAACACATGCAACAGATAGTGCCATGATACGTGCAGCTCAAATAAGTGGAACTGCTGAGTTTATAAAAAAGCATCCTCGGGGGTATGAGATGCCTATTGGGGAGCGTGGTCAAGGACTCTCTGGTGGACAACGTCAAAGTATCGGTATTGCCCGTGCATTTTTACTTGATGCGCCTATTATGCTAATGGATGAACCAAGTAATGCTATGGATCAGATTACAGAAGCACGATTACTTCATAGTTTATCTAGTAATTTACAGGGAAGAACAACACTTTATGTAACACAAAAAATGACACTTTTAAATATTGTTCAAAGAGTAATCGTGATGAATGATGGAAAAATTTTTATAGATGCTCCGAAAGAGGAAGCACTCAAACAACTTCAAGGTGGAAATAGTGAAGAAAAGTAATAAACCCGTAGAGTATAGTGAAAGAGACTATGAGTTTATGAACAGCTTGAGTGCTGCTATTTTAAATAAAGCACCCTCTAGTGTAAGTAAAGTTTTAAGAATCTGGCTTTTTACTATTATACTAGGTATTGTTTGGGCTAGTTTAGCAGAGATTGAGGAGATAACACGAGGAAGTGGCGATGTTATTCCTGATGGTCAAAATCAAGTTATTCAAAATCTTGAAGGTGGAATAATAGAGTCTATTTTAGTAAATGAGGGACAGATAGTTTCAGTTGGTGAAGTTATATTAAAGATAAATAATGCTAAATCTACATCTAGCTCTCTTACAAATAATATGAAATATCAAGAACTTGAAGCCAAACGATTAAGACTCTATGCGGAAGCAAATCAATTAGATTTTAAAGAGATGAAAACTGATAATAAAGTGATGAAAAAACAGATAGAACTCTCAAAAGATTTGTATAACTCCAACAAAATAGAGTTTTTAGCAAAAGATAGAACTATTGCAAATCAGATTGAACAAAAAAAGCAGGAGTATAAAGAGGCAAAAGCTCGTATTAAAACACTTAGAAAATCATTAGAATTTGTAATAGAAGAGATTGCGATGACAGTACCTATGGTTAGAGAAGGGATTAAATCTAAAGTTGATTTTTTAAAACTAAAGCGTGAAGCCAATGGAATAGAAAATGATATAGAAGCATCCTCTCTCTCTCTCCCTCGATTAAGATACTCTATTCAAGAATATAGAGAAAAAAGAAAAGAGTCTAAACAACTTTTTATGAACAATGCAAAAAAAGAGTTAAATGCGGTAACAGCAGAGATGGCGATACTTAAAGCACAACAAGTTGAATTTAAAGATAAAGTAGATAGAACTATGGTTAAATCACCCGTAAATGGAATTGTTCAAAAACTTTTCATCCATACAGTTGGTGGTGTTGTAAAACCGGGAGCTGATTTGGTAGAGATAGTACCTACAAATGATAAACTTTTCTTAGAGATAAAAATAAAACCGAGTGATATAGCCTTTATCCACCCAGGAGCAAAAGCTAAAGTAAAAATATCTGCTTATGATTATGCTATCCATGGTGGACTTATTGGAACAGTAATAAACATCTCACCAGATACAATTACAGATAAAAAAGAGAACACTTTTTATTTAATACATGTAAAAACAGATAAAAATTATCTTGGTTCAGCAGAACATCCTTTGAAAATTATCCCAGGTATGACTGCTAGTGTTGATATTGTAACAGGTAAAAAAACTGTTATGCAATATATTTTAAAACCTATATTAAAATCAAAACAGTATGTTTTTTCGGAGAGATAAGATGCAGATTATATTTTTTAGTACAGATATTCAAATCGCTGAAGAGTTTAGTCAAAAACATAATATTCAAAATATGAAATCATGTTTTAGTATTCAATCTTTTAGTGATGAAGTAGAAAATATAGAATCCTATATTTTAATAGTAGACTATGATACAGTTTCAAATGAGTTAAATAAACTTATCTCTTCGGATAAAGTACCAAATAAAGTGATTGTATTGGAAAAACATCCAGAGATTATAACAGGAAAGATGCTTATCTCTCATAATATTAAAGCCTATGGAAATATAAAACTTTTAAACAAACATTATCTTCAGATTATTAAAACTGTTGAGAACAATAAGATATGGACATACCCTGAACTTACAGCTTCACTTATTGAAAATAGTAGTAAACCTCTTATAGAAAATGAGGTTCAAAAATTGATAGATAAGAAACTATCCTCAAAAGAAAAAGAGGTTCTCTACCTTATTTTAGGTGGTCTTACAAATAGTGCTATCGCATCTAAACTTACGATAACAATAAGAACAGTAAAAGCACATATTAGTTCTATATTTAATAAACTTCATGTAAATGATAGAGTCTCTCTAGTTTTACTTCTACGTTAAAAAAAAGCCATTCTAAAAAATGGCTTTTCTATTTTTATTAACTCTCTGAAATATCTATATCTGTATTTATCTCTAACACAACAGTTACATCATCCTCCATACCTATCACTTCTTGATATGTAGAACCTGTTTCAGCATCAGTTTTAAAGTCACCTAATTTCCATTCAGCATCTTCACCTTCACTATTTAACTCAATACTATCTGAGCTATCACCATCGATTCGAAGCATATTATTTTCATCTGTAATCTCTAAAACATCATCGATTGAAAGAGATATTATATGTTGCTCACCAGAACCTAAATCAATCTGTTCTATATTTGAAATATTATCATCCAATGCACCCATATCAATTTTGACATCCCCAGTTACTAAGAGAGTATCTACTCCCTCTCCACCATCAATATCTAAATTACCACCATCTTCTCTAGCAAACATATTACCAAATAATCCCATCGGATTATTATTTGCTTGGGTATCAGCACCTTCTGCTAGAACATCTCCATCTACTTCAAAAGTATCGTCACCATCACCGCCATGAGCAACTGGGTCTCTCTCATCCATAGAAAATGTTTCACCATCAACTTTTACAGATACATTTGAGCTACTTACAGCCCCATTCTCATCACTAACAGTATATGTAAAGTTTGCTTCTCCATTAAAGTCTTTGTCTGGAGTAAATTGAACCATATCAACATCAGTATTTGTATCTATAACTACATTATCGTAACTAACACCTCTATCGTTATCTCCAGTATTAACACCAAATGTTTCTATCGCTGGTTGATCAGCTGAAGATAGCATACTTCTACCATCAACTTTTACATCTATACCTTTGTCTGATACAGTTACTTCTAAGTTAAAGTTACGACCTAAATCAGTATGATCAACCGTATCTAAAATAGTTTTTACACCATCTTCAACATGAACTAAATTAAAGTCTTGATGAGTTGCACTTGTATCATAGCTAGTTGAAAAATCTGTCCATTCAACTGTATAGTAGTTATCTACATCTTCATATCCAAATGTTACACCTACATTATTGTTGTAAGTATCTCCTGTATTTGCATTTATATCTACCGATATAGAGTAATCTTCACTAGCACCATCTCGACCCATATCGTGAGCCATAATTCCTCTAGCTGAGTTACTTTGTTCACCTAGTGAACCATTAGAAGCATCCCAATTACCCTCATCTCTTCCGTTAAAGCTGATTTCATTCCATCCATCTGCATCGCCATCATCAAAATTATCACTAAATGTATTTGAAACATTTTGAGTTACAATTTCTAATTTACCATGAGTGTCATCAGTTGCTGAAACTGATTGAATCGATAATCTATCTCCATCTACATCACTATCGTTAGCAAGAACATCTACAAGAATTGGTTGATTTTCAGTTGTAGATGATATATCATTTACAGATATTGGTGCATCATTTCTTGAGTCAATTGTTAAATCTATAATTTGAGTAGTTGTCAATCCAGCATCATCTGTAACTGTAACTGAAACACTATCTTTTCCGTTGTAATTTTCATCTGGAGTATATGTAATATTACCATCATTATCCAATCCAACTGTACCATGTTCTGCACTTAAAGTTGAACTATCAATCGTACCATCAACATCACTCGCAACGGCAATAACTTCTGCAATATCTTCAGTAATTGTTGTATCAACTACATTAATAACTGGAGCATCATTTACCATCTCTACATTTAAAGTTACTGTTGCTGTATCTGTTGCACCATTTTCATCTATTATAGTGTACTCAAAACTTGCCTCTCCACTATACTCTGCATCTGGAGTAAATCGAACTTCTTGACCACTACTCTCAGTTCTTACTTCAACATTGTCATAACTCACACCACCATCATTATCACCAGTATTCACACCAAATGTGCCTATGGCTGGTTGAGCATCTGCACTTAACATACTTTGACCATCAACTCTTACATCAATACCATTTTCTGATACATTTACTTCTAAGTTAAAGTTACTACCTAAATCAGTATTATCAATAGTATCAAGAACTGTTTTTACACCATCTTCAACATGAACTAAGTTAAAATCCTGATGTCCGCTAGAAGCACTATAATTTGTAGAATAATCTGTCCACTCAACAGTATAGTAATTATCTGAATCTTCATATCCAAATGTAACACCAACATTGTTATTACCCGTTTTTCCAGTATTTGCATCAACATCCACAGCGATTGAATAGTTACTATCTTGAGCATCTTCACCCATATCATGAGCCATAATACCTCTAGCCGAATTACTTCTCTCACCTATTGAACCATTCGATGAATCCCAATGACCTTCATCTCTTCCATTAAAGCTAATTTCACTCCATCCATCTGAATTAGCATCATCAAAATTATCACTAAATGTAACTTTATTTACAATCTCTACTGTTCCATGAGTATCATCTGTTGTTTCTACTGATTGAATAGAGATTGAATCTCCATCAACATCATTATCATTAGCAAGAACATCGATTATAATAGATTGGTCTTCATCTGTACTAGCTAACACATCAACCTCATGTGTATTTTGTTCTACTGTTCCATGAACTGTTGCATCGTTATTATTTGATGAACTATCAGCCCCTAAGTTATCTGCATCATTAAATTCATAATGACCAACTAAACCATCGCTAACTGTTTCACCATTTTCAATACTAATAACCTCTTCAGCACTTAATTCACGGTCAAATACTTGAACATCACCAATTTCACCATTAAAACTATGATTTTCACCTGAACCCCATCTACCTATACTAATTTCACCATCAATGTTATTCCAAACATCTGCTTCACCCCTACCTGATGGTTGATATGGTGTAGTATCTGTAAGTTCTTGCTCTTCCCCATCTACATAAAGTTTACAAGCATTTCTATCATCTTGAACAAATACAGCAGTGATAGTATGTGGTTCTCCATCTTTTAAAATAGATGAATCAGCCATTCCATACATATCAGCATGACCTGTATTAAATCCAAATGCTCCACTTGCCATGTAAAGGTCATAAGCACCTCCAATAGCTACTGGCATACCAAATCCATCAGCACCTGCTGTCATCTCAAATGAGATTGTTACCGCATCACCTTGTTGAGGATTTGAAACAATTGGGTCTATACTTATTACATCTGCTCCATCATCAAAAGAAACAGTATGTATTGTCTCTGTACCAACAATACCATCATCATTAGCTTCTGGTGCGATATTTGTAATTGAAAGATCTAAGCTTCCATCTGCATTATGTGTTACTACTGTCTCATCTGCAAACTGAATGTTTTCAACATCATCATAGATATATTGAATCTCTTGTGTCTCGATGTTCTCTAC
>Ga0256837_1001743_pt1 | contig 14477 bp, 10 predicted proteins | sample 4562384metaG_FD_185976 | JGI IMG/M metagenome (GOLD analysis project Ga0256837, IMG submission 185976) | Hydrothermal vent microbial communities from Guaymas Basin, Mexico - 4561-384 | ecosystem: Environmental > Aquatic > Marine > Hydrothermal vents | place: Mexico: Guaymas Basin | collected... | reverse complement strand
AGAGAATACTGGTGGAAGAGAGATAAATACAAGTCCTGGACCAGCACTTGGCTCTGCTCCAGCATTAAATAAAAATGAAAATATAACAAGTCCTGCAATAAGAGCAATAGCTGTATCTATAAAAGCAACACTTGCTGACGCTTTTAGAACATTAGACTCTTTTGGAAGAGATGCAGCATAAGTCATAATTGTTCCCATACCTAAAGACAGAGTAAAAAATGCATGCCCAACTGCTTTTAAAACAGTAGTATTAGTTACTTTTGACCAATCTGGAACAAAAAGAAAACTTACAGCTTGTGAAAAACCATCTAAAGTCATTGCATAAAAGAACAAGGCAACAAGAATTATAATCAAAAGTGGCATTAAAATAAGATTTACTTTCTCAATCCCTTGTTTTATACCACGAGTTACTATAAAAATAGTTATAAAAAATGCTATATTAAAATAGATAAACTGAGAAGTTGCATCAGAAGTAACCATACCACCAAATGCATCACCAGCTTCCTTTACCGAAGTAGGTAAGTTCGTTATAGAAGTTACTACATACTTTATAATCCAACCAATAACAACTGTATAAAAGGCTAGTATTAAAACTCCCGTGGATATCATAAAACCAGCATACTTCCAAATGTGCCCATTTCTTGGAGCTAGTTTTTCAAATGTACTTACAACATCGTTTCTACCAGCTTTACCAAGAATAACCTCTGCAATAAATAAAGACAATCCTATTAGAGTAATAGTGAGAAGATATATAAGAACAAATGCTCCTCCTCCATTCTCTCCCGTCATATATGGAAATTTCCATATATTACCTAATCCTACTGCACTTCCCGCAGCAGCTAGTATAAAACCAATCCTGCTAAATCTAGCAACTTTCATCAATAATCCTTTATATTAAAGGCGATATTCTAGCATAATTTCGGTGATATTGTTAGTGCAGAGTAAGAAAAGGCAGTCTTTCGACTGCCTTTTTATTATTTTTTATAGAAAGTTTTTTTCAAAACTAATATTTGCTATTTTTCTATAGCAAACATACTTTTTAAGTATAGATACTCAGACATTTTAGACCAAGTTCTAGCTTTTTTAAGATATGCTCTTTGAGACTCTATAATCTCTTTTGTAAGAGGTCCTCTTTTTTCAAGTCCTACCATTAAATCATCATTTGCTTTTTTCATAGCTTTTATAACAGGTAATGGAAATTCTTTTACTTTGATATTAGGATAATCTTTTTTCATTTTTACCCATGCAGTTGCACTAGCATCAAAGTTTTCAAAAAACATATCAAATGCTGTTTCTTTCATAGCAACAGTAAGGATAGTCTGTAAATCTTTTGGAAGTTTATTAAAAGCCTTTTTATTTACCATATACTGCATCTCACTTGCAGGCTCATGCCATCCAGTGTAGTAGTATGGTGCAACTTTATGAAATCCCATCTTAATATCCATACCAGGTCCTACCCATTCAAGAGCATCAATAGTACCACGTTCTAATGCAGTATAAAGCTCTCCTCCAGGTATATTTGTTGGTTTAACACCAAGCTTTGCCATAATTTCTCCAGCAAAACCAGGAATTCTCATCTTAAGACCTTTTAAATCATCTACTGTCTTAATCTCTTTTCTAAACCATCCACCCATCTGAACACCAGTGTTACCACCTGGAAATGAGTACATTTTATGTTTAGCATAAGCTTTTTGCATAAGCTCTAATCCACCACCATAATAAAACCATGAAGTTTGCTCTTCATAATTCATACCAAAAGGCATAGATGTGAAGAAAAGAGTATTTATATCTTTTCCTTTCCAATAGTATGACCCAGAATGTGCCATCTCATACTGTCCAAGCTTAACCATATCAAAAACACCTAGTGGTGCTTTATGTTTATTTTTATCATGAATATCAATAATAAAACGTCCGTTTGACATCTCTTTTACCAATTTTGCAAGTTTTTGTGGAGGAGATGCAAGTGGAGTAAGTTGTTTTGGCCAAGTCATAGCCAACTTCCATTTATAAACTTTTTCTTTAGCAACTGCATTCATAGCAAATGAAGAAATCACTGCTAATACTAATAGTATTTTACTAAAATACTTAATATTCATACCTAACCCTTTTGAGATAATTTATGTCCGAAATAGACATTACATGATAATACTAAAAACAAATTTAAATTTTGCTTTTTATTTAATTTTTAAGTGTTTTTATTTAAGTAAGTTACAAATTGTAGTATGGTGCGCCAGAGAAGATTTGAACTTCCACGCCCGTTAAGGCACCGCCCCCTCAAGGCGGCGTGTCTACCGTTCCACCACTGACGCATAAAATTGAGTTTAACGAGGGAAAATAGAGGTTACAGGAAGTAACCTCTTTGTGTTACATAAATGGGTTTGCGTAAAGTGCAATCAAAGATACAACAAGTGCATAAATAACTTGTGCTTCAATCATCGCTAGTGCGATAAACATTGTAGTCATTAGTTTTCCACCAAGACCTGGGTTTCTTGCAGTTCCTGCGATAGTTGCAGCAGCAGTATTACCCATACCTACAGCTCCACCTAGAGCAGCAAGACCAAGACCAACTGAAGCAGCTAGTACTGAATATGACTTAAGCATTTCGCCTTCACCAGCGAATGCAGCTGTAGCGATAGCTACAATTAAAAATAAAACCTTTTTCATTTAGGTTTTCTCCTTATAATTTTTTATACAAAGTCCGTTCGGATAGTGTCCCTACTTACCACTTTGTTTCGATTGGGATTCTATCTAAAGTTTAGTTAAAATCCCATTAATTTACTATTTCTCTAATCCTAAACCAATTTTTCTACCATTTTGCTCTAAGATTTTTACTTTTACTTGCTGGTCAACTTCTAAGTAATCACTAACTTTTTCTACTCTATGATCAGCAATTTTTGAGATATGAAGAAGTCCATCAACACCACCGGGAAGTTCTACAAATGCTCCAAAATCTACAATACGAACTACTTTTCCATCAAGTATTTCACCTTCTGCAAATTTTGGCATAGGTTTCTCCTCACGACGAGGACGCCCTCCTCCTCTATTATCTCTTCCACCACGTCCACCAAATGATGGCTTATTTACGATTTCCATGATTTCACTTTTTGCAGCTTCAACTTTTGTTTTACTTCCGCCTGCAATCTTAACTTCACCTTTATCACGCTCAAGGTCGATTGATACTTCAAATCTTTCTATAAGATCACGTATAACTTTTCCACCTTGACCAATGATATCTACTATCTTTGAAGGATCTATACTGAAAAGTTCTAGTTTAGGAAGAATATCACTATTTATCTCTATCTCTTTATCCGCTTCTTCCATAATACTTAAAATATGATTACGTCCATCTTTTGCTTGATAAAGTGCTTCTTTTAATACATCACGTGAAACACCACCAAGTTTAATATCCATCTGAAGAGCCGTAATTCCATCTCTAGTACCAGCTACTTTAAAATCCATATCTCCATCATGGTCTTCAAGCCCCATTATATCAGTAAGAACTGCGTGTTTATCTCCTTCAAAAACAAGTCCCATAGCAATCCCAGCTACAAGTTTACTTGTTTCAACTCCAGCAGCACGAAGTCCTAAAGAACCGGCACAAATTGTTGCTTGAGAAGATGAACCATTTGATTCAAGAATTTCTGAAACCAATCTAATAGTTTGTAATCTATTTGGACTAAGAAGTGGCTCTAATGCACGACGTGCAAGATTACCATGACCTAACTCTCTACGTCCTGGAGGTCTAAGTGGACCTGCTTCCCCTACAGAAAAACCTGGGAAGTTATAATTAACCATAAAATCATCAGTCATAGTGCCTTTATTTGTTAATGATTCATACATTTGACCATCTTTATCACCACCTAAAGTGATAATTGCAAGTGCTTGAGTTTGTCCCCTTGTAAAAAGACAACTACCATGTGCATTTGGAAGTAAATTTGTCTCAATACTAATAGGCCTTACTTCTGTTAAACTCCTTCCATCAGCTCTTACTCGTTCATATACTATCATTTCACGAACTATTTTCTTTTTGTATTCATTTACAACAGCACTAACAAGCTCTTTTTCCCACTCTTCTTTTATAGCTGTATCATCAGTCATAATTGTCTTAATGATATTATCTAAATCTCTTGCTCTTTCACTCTTCGCCATTTTTTCAACTGCAAGCTTGACATCTTCTTTATAAAACTCTTCTACGTAAGCATATATTGAATCATTTTTCAAATCTGCTTTGTATTCAAGCACTGCATCTTCTTTTTTAAGAGGAGTAAAAGTAGTCTCATAAGCAGTTGTTGCAGCCGTAATTGCACTTTGAGCAACATCTATTGCTTGAAGTATTGCATCTTCATCAAATTCATTTGCACTATGAGAAGAAACTATACTATCACCTAAAGCTGGGTCAAGCATAGGATCAATAGCAGCTATTGGCATATCAATTATCTCATTAGTTGCGATTGAGCGCATCTCAATCATAAGAAGCTCCTCTTTTGTTCCTGCAACGTATAAATCAAGAGAACTAGATTTTAATTCACTATTTGTAGGATTTACAACATACTCACCATCAATAAAGCCAACTCTTACACCAGCAACATTTTTATTGATTGGTATATCAGAAAGATACATTGCTGCACTTGCCGCATTCAGAGCTGCAACTTGTAAATCAACTTCAGGATCGCAACTAAGTACAAAAAGTGTAAGTTGAGTTGGATAAGCATATCCATCTGGGAAAAGTGGTCTTAAACTCCTATCAATAACTCTCGAAGTCAGTGTCTCAAAATCTCCTGGTTTTGTCTCTCTTTTTATATATCCACCAGGAATTCTTCCTGCCGCATATGTTTTTTCTATATACTGAACTGTTAAAGGAACAAAGTTTCCATCTACTGGATTTTCATCTCTTGAAACAGCTGCTAAAATTACTGTATCTTTTATCTTCAACATCACTGAACCAGCTGCTTGACGAGCAACTTTCCCTATATCATAAATCTCTTCTTGATTATTTACTTCTATTTTATATTCCATTCAATTCTCTCCTTTGGAACGGTAAGTAATTTTTACTATTACTAATTATTTCTAACACTGCATCTGTGTCTAACTCTTTTAACATCTGATAATAAAACTCTACATCTACAAAATTTAAAACTTTATGCACAAAAAATATCTCATCTGTTACAGGCTCTAATGATTTTAAAACATCTGCTGAAAGTATTGGTGTAGCATAAGCTACTGACTTTGCACCACTGTTAATAACTGTCTTTACTGCTGACATAACAGTCATACCTGTTTCACACCCTTCATCCACTAATAAAATATTTTTTCCACCTAAAGTTCCAATTAAATCTCCTTTTCTATATTTATACACTTTTGGCAATATTTTTTCTTCATATTGCCTATGCGCTTCACCATATATAAAATCTAAATTTATTTCAAATGCATCTACTAACTCTTTATGCAAAACTATCTCTTCTGTCTCACTTACCATACCTATAATACACTCTTTATTATTAGGGGCACAAATAGGTTCACAAAAAAGTAAGTCATAATTTAAATTTAATTTTTTAGCTAGCATATTTGCTATAGGTACTGCTTGTGGAGAAATACAAACTATTAAACAATTACTCTCTTTCATATTTCCTTTTGGAAGAACTTCAATAAGTTTACTAGTTGCATCTGCCCTATTATCAAACAAAAAATCAGTTGGCACTTTTATTCTCTTTTGTAAAGTCATAACTTATTCCACCTATAGGGTATAAGTTAAATGTCAAATAAATACCACTTTTATTTATTGAACCCAGAGTAGAACTATTTGGTTCAATCTCTTCTCTATATGCTATACGATAATCCCAACACTTCTTTTTCATTGTCCAACCAACCTGCCAAGATTTGAAAAAGTCATTTTGTATATCATAATTCATACTAGCAAAAAAATTATAATTTTTCACATAATTAGTATCAACTGAAAATGTGAGATAATTATCTACTTCATCATTACTATCTTTTTGATAAGTATGAATAAACTTTGTAGTATACTCATCTATCTTCCATTTTAATGAAGTTTGAAATTTTGAAAACCTAGAAAATTCATGAGAATAGTTTAATAAGTTACTTAATGTTAAATCATCACTAAAGTATATGTGAATATTGTTACTTAAATCTTGATATCTATATTCATTAGCTGCCAAATCACCCATAAGTATAGACTGTCTTAAAGTATGGGAAACTAATTTTTTTCCACTTTTATCATAAAAGAATTCTACTAAACTCAAGGAAATATTCTCTTTTGTATTAATTACTAAAGAATCTAACTCATTTAAATCAGTATCTTCAAGCATTTTTTCAAAACCATCACTTTTTCTACTAGATCCAGGTATTGTATAATCTGCTACTAAACTCAAAGTATGTAAAAATTTTTCATATGGTTTCGCTAATTCTGAATAGAGCGATAATCTATGAAAATTTTGTACTATATTACCACCTCCACTAGTTCCAACACCATCATCATAATCAACATTTGCTAAGTAAAAATTTTCTGTTGCTTTAAAATGTAATATATCATCCAAAAATGAATAGTGTATACTTATTGGGACATTAATTTCATTTGAGAAGGAATCTAATTTCTCTTTACTAGAATACTTTGTTCCTTTATAATCAATAGAGTAAAAAATATTATCAGCTAATATACTGTTTGTAAATCTATGATACTGAACTGTAGGTAACTCTTGAATTGTATCATCATTATTATCCTTTGATGTATCTATATAATATTTAGCATACAATCCAAAATAATCTAAATCTCTTTTCATATAGTAATTTAGTGTTGATTGTACTAAAGTATCATAATTTTTTTCACTATTATCAATTGTATTAAGATAATCTATATCGTTTAAATAATTTATATCTATCCACAATCCATCTTCAACATTTTTTCCAAAATATTCACTAAAAAGTTTACTTCTTTCATACATAATAGAATAACCATAGTGTTTCTCATTTTTCAAATCGTTCTCTTTTATGTAAGAGCTCTTCTCGTCAAAATACCCTAAAGAGATTTCACCATAAGAATAAGCAGAATCTGCAAACCGTAAAATACCATGAATTCCTGCTCCTCTATTAGTTCTTATTTGTGGATTCAGCTGAAAATCCCAGTTTATTTGTGGAGCAAAATATATAGGTTGTAAATAATAAAATCCTTCATCCCCACCAAAAGAAAAATCTGGACGTAAAAATCCTGTTCTCCTTGTCCTATCAGTTGGAAATGAAAAATACGGAAGATAAAAGATAGGTACATCAGCCACATAAAAAAGAGCATTGTATGTATGCATAAACTGCTCTTGTCTATCATATTCGCCAGATGTAAATCCTATTTTCCAATCTGGATTCTGTACATTACAACTTGATAAAATTGATTTTTTTGTAAGATAATATCTTGCATCAAATTCTGCATTATTACATTTTAACCATATCTTTGATTCACCGGTATATGCAAACATTGGTGTTAAATTACCACTGTCATTGTCCATATTTAGTTTTGCATAACCACTTCTAGTTGAAAATGTTGTTCCCTCCATGATAGTAATATTACCAATAAGCTCTAAATCACTAGTATTATAATCATAATAGGCTTCATCAGAAGTAATAATATATTTATCGCTATATAAAACAACATCATCTTTTGCATGAACAATAGTTCCTTTTTTATCTAATGTTTTTGCTAAAATCTCTACTTTTTGTATCTGCTCTTTAGCATATACAAATCCTATCACCAAATTTATGAGAAAAAATAGTCTAAAAAGCATTTACAACCAATGTATGACCCATCTTATCTTGCCACGTCTCTCTTTTAGGATTAGTCAACGCCCAAAGGAAACCTAGATAAAAAGCAGATTCACTTAATATTCTTACTGTAGCTCTATTGATAGCATAAACAAGAGTTGGATTCTCCAAGTCTTCAATTGAAATGACCCTAATCTTCATAAAAATTTTACCAAGTGTTGCCCCATACATCCATACAAAAAAGGATTGATAAATAACCTTTAAAATCATAATATAAAAAACTAGTCCATTTATCATATTTATAGTCTCTTCAACATTTGTACTTTTTTCTATAGAACTAAGATAAATCATAATAAATAAAAATGAAACAAGTATTTCATCTATCAAGTAAGCAAAAAACCTCTTCGGTAATGAAGCAAGAGTTATATTTTCCCTCTCAAATTTTTCTATTATCTCTGCTTCTGTCATTAAGTCTCTTTCCTTAATGCTTGATATGCTATATCTGTTCTAAGTTTTTTCCCTGCAAAATGTACATCACCACACCTTGCATATGCCCTATCTCTTGCCTCTTTTATACTACTTCCAAGTCCAACACAAAGAAGAACTCTACCTCCAGTAGCATATAATTTACCATCTTCAAGGGTAACTCCAGCATAAGATATATGTGTATTATTGACAATCTCTTCATCAACTGAATTATCTATAAGAATTTCAGCAGGTTTTGAACTTTTATATGGATAATTCTCACTTGCCATTACAACACAAACTGCATACTCATCACTCAATTCAATATTTAGATTTTTCAAATCTTTTGTTGCTGCTTTATAAAAAAGCTCACTTACTGGTGATTTTATAAGTGGCATAAGAATTTCACACTCAGGGTCTCCAAAACGAACATTGTACTCAAGAACAATAGGCTCCCCATTTACTACCATAATCCCTATAAAGAGTACTCCTTCAAAAGGATAACCTTCATCTCTCATACCTTTTAAAGTGGGTTCAACTACTCTTTCATTTATCTTTGCATAAAGTTCATCATTTATAAGTGGTGTTGGAGCATAAGCACCCATACCACCAGTATTTGGACCCTTGTCACCATCTAAAAGTCTCTTATGATCTTGTGCAGCTGGAAGTATTTTATAATTATCTCCATCACAAATTGCAAAAACAGATAACTCATATCCGTCTAAAAATTCTTCAACCACTATTGAAGTCCCTGCTTCGCCAAAACTTTCACCACTTAACATATCTTTTGCTGCTTTTTTTGCTTCACTATGACTTGTAGCTATAATCACACCTTTACCAGCACAAAGTCCATCTGCTTTTACTACTATTGGTGTTTGAAGTGAATCTATAAAGTCATTTGCTTTTTTTATATCTGTTGTTTCAATGTAAGCTGCAGTAGGAATACTGTTTCTTGCTAAAAAGTTTTTCATAAATATTTTTGAGCCCTCTAACTGAGAAGCTGCTTTTGAAGAACCAAATACATTTAAATTATGTGATTTAAAAACATCTACAATTCCATCAACTAAAGGAGCCTCTGGCCCAACTATAGTTAACTCTATTTTCTTTTCTTCTACAAATTCTGCAAGTTTTTCAAAATCTTTGATTGATATATTTTCACCAAATCTATTCGTTGCACCATTTCCTGGAGCAAAATATAAGTTATCTACATTTTTATCTTTACTTAAAGCAAGACCTATAGAATACTCGCGTCCACCACTACCAATAACCAATATATCCATTAAAAACCTTTTAAACTAACCATATATTAAAAAACCCGAGTGGGCGTTCCGTTTACGTTGCGGCCCATAAAAAGCCAACGGTGTAGAACTAACCCTCTTTTTAGGCTACAATTTCTCATTTTTTTCAAAACTCAAACAAAACCATAGACACACCAAGAAGATACACGTTCCACAAATACAATCTGTTGGACCCTCATTAATACGGTTGTCGCTTCACCCAGGCTATATTGATATTATAGGTTAATTTTGCTTAATTAATGTTTTAGCAAGTTCTATACAAGCTGCTATTGTTTGAATTTTACATATATATGGGGAAATAGTATTGGGGAGAGCCTTTGCAGTAACATTTCCTATGCAAACTGCGATATAACTCTTTTGCCATTTATATTGGTTAAAAAAACACTCAATAGTAGATGGTGAAGTAAATATAAAAACACTATTTTCACTCTGTATCTCTACTGCTTTTTTATCTATACATGTAGTCTCATAAATTATCTCAGATTTTAGATTAATTCCATTAGATTTTAAAATATTTTCTAAATTTGAGAGTATTTTTTTAGCTCTTAAAAAAAGGACTTTTTTATCTTTTAGTTTTAATATCAACTCTTGTGCAAACTCATCTCCATATGATGAACTAGACACAAAATCTACTATGCCACCAAGTTTAAGTATTTCGTTTGCAGTTGGATTTCCTATAGCATAAGATGGTATATTTTTCCAGTCTTTACTAATATTATCTATAGCTTTTACAGCATTTTTAGAACTAAAAATTAATGCTTCATAGGAGAGCAAATCAAGATTTTTATTTTTATGTTTTATCTTAATTTGAGGTAAATTTATTACCCCCTTATGAAATGAATCACTAAGGAGGTAAATACTCAATTTTCTATTCCCACTCTATTGTAGCAGGAGGCTTAGAGCTAATATCATATACTACTCTATTTATACCATCAACTTCATTTATAATTCTTCTACTCATATTTTCTAGTATTTTATGAGGTATATGAGCAAAAGTTGCGGTCATACCATCTGTTGCTTCTACTATACGTATACAAGCTGTATTATCATAAGTTCTATTATCACCCATAACACCTACACTCTTTACATTTAGTAAAACAGTAAAGGCTTGCCAAGTTTTATCATAATATCCAGTTGAACGAAGCTCTTCAAGCATGATAGTATCTGCTTTTCGCAATAATTCTAAATCATCATAATTTACTTCACCCATAATTCGTATAGCAAGTCCTGGTCCAGGAAAAGGATGACGACCTATCATATCTTTTGGAAGTCCTAATTCAAGTCCAAGTTTTCTAACCTCATCTTTAAATATTTCATTTAAAGGTTCAACAAGCTCAAATGTCATCCAATCAGGGAGTCCACCAACATTATGATGAGACTTTATTGTTTTTGATGGGCCTTTTACAGAAACTGACTCTATAACATCAGTATATAATGTACCTTGAGCTAAAAACTCTATACCATCATGTTTTTTTGCTTCCCTATCAAAAACTTTTATAAATGTTTCACCAATTATCTTTCTCTTTTGTTCTGGGTCACTCACATTTTTTAAATTTTTTAAAAACTCTTCACTTGCATCGACAGTAATCAAATCAACACCAACTCTAGTTTTAAACATAGCTTCTACTTGCTCTCTCTCATTTGCACGTAAAAGACCGTTATCTACAAAAACAGGTACCAATTGGTCTCCTATTGCTTCACTTAAAAGTGCTGCAACTACTGAACTATCTACTCCACCACTTACACCACAAAGAACTTTTTTATCACCTACTTGTTCTCTGATGGTATCTATCTTATCTTTTGCAAATGAGCCCATATTCCAAGTACTTTCACAACCACAAATATACTTTGCAAAATTTTTCAGTAACTTTGTTCCCTCTTGTGAGTGATAAACTTCTGGATGAAATTGAAAAGCATAAATATTTCTTTTTTCATCTGCAACCGCTGCATAGGGAGAATTTTCACTAAAAGCTATTTTCTCAAATCCATCTGCAAGTTTTTCAACCTTATCACCATGGCTCATCCATACTATCTGCCCACAATTTGTATCTTTAAAAATCTTGTGGTCACTCTCAAAACTAAGTTCTGCTTTTCCATACTCTTGATGACTTGCAGGGATTACACTACCACCAAAATGCTGATTTATAAGCTGCATACCATAACAAATACCAAGAATTGGAAGTCCAAGTTCATAAATCTCTTCTGCTGGATGATAAGCATCTTTTGCATATACTGAAGCTGGTCCACCACTAAGAATAATTCCTTTAGGATTTCTCTTTTTAATATCTTCTATACTCTCACGAAATGGAACTATTTCACAATAAACTCCACTCTCTCTTAATTTTCTTGCTATTAATTGTGTGTATTGTGAGCCAAAATCTAATACTACTATTGGAACGTTTGTTTTCAATATAATTCCTTAATTTTTCGCGAATTATACAGCAGATTGCATAAAAATCTACTGTATATAGTTATACTTGTTTAATAAAACCCTAAAATCTCAAATTGTACATACCAAACCATTAAAGATAAAATATATCCAATAAGTATAGTCCATGCATATTTAAGATGTGCAGTAAAAGTGTATACTCCTCTGAGTTTACCCATAACGCCAACGCCCGCAGCACTACCAAAACTAATCAAACTTCCACCAATTCCTGCTGTAAGAGTTACTAATAACCATTGATCTATTCCCATAGTCGGATTGGACTTTAAAACCGCACTCATAACAGGTACGTTATCTACTATCGCGGAGAGAAAACCTACTCCAATATTGACTGCTGTTGGTCCAGCAGTTTCATATAGTTTTGCAGCCATATCTAGGTAGCCTAAAAAGTGCAAGCCACCAACAGCAGCTAAAATACCAAAAAAGAAAAGCAATGTATCATGCTCTATTTTGCTAATGAAACCAAATATATTTAACTCTGTATCATCTATTTTTTTCAACTTATAAGAGTATATTTTAAGCAAAGAGAGTCCAAATACCATTCCCCACATAGCTGGTAGATGAAAAAGTTGGTGAGATAAAACTGCAGAAATAATCGTAAATACTCCTAAAAACATTACGACTCTTCCACCATCGTATATCTCCTCTTTTTTCGCTGTTTTTGCATCAAAATGAGGCATACCTTGTGGCACAAACATTGAGAGTAAAAAACCAGTAGCTATCCAGCCTACTATAGAAGATGGGAACAAGTAGAAGAAATCAAAAAATGACCCTTTTTCTGCTGTCCAAGCCATCAGAGTGGTTATGTCTCCAAATGGGCTCCACGCTCCTCCAGCATTTGCTGCTACAACAATATTGATAGCACCTGGAACTAAAAAACTTTTATTATCACGTTCTATAGTTATAAGAACTGTTGAGAGTATAAGAGCTGTAGTCAGGTTATCGGCAATAGGACTAATAAAAAATGCCAGTATACCAGTAAGCCAAAACAGTTTTTTATATGAGTAACCTTTTGAAACTAAATTGTATTTCAAAGTATTGAAAACATTTCTATCAATAAGTGTCTCTATATACGTCATAGCAACAAGTAAAAAGAAATATATCTCTGCAATTTCTAATATTAGGGCTTCTACTTCATGATTCAAACCCTCCTTATCAATACCATTAATTGAGTAGTAAACACCTATTAGCATAAATATAAATGTACCAATAAAAAGTGCTGGTTTTGCTTTGTTTATATGATACTTTTCTTCTGCAGCTATCACATAGTACCCAATGACAAAAACAATTAAGGACAAAATCCCAACCCAACTAGTTGTCAAATCAATAGCTCCATCTGACGCCCAAATAGAACTTGCCAATGCAAGTAAAATTCCCAATTTTCTCATTTATTACTCTCCCTTATGTAGTGTGCACCTAAAGATTTTTTACGCCTTAGTGCACTTTGTATTATCTCTCTTGAAGTTAACAAACGAAGTCTAATTAACTTTCCTGTTGGTAATTCTAGCATTTCTTCAACTCTATTCAAAGCTTTTTTCAATTTTTTTTCGTATCTTACTATTCCAGCACTATCCCACATAAGATTTCTAAGCTCATTTTTTAACTCTTTATCTCCCTGTTTGATTAAAGTAATATCATTACAAATAAAATCCTCTTGTTGCTTTGTAGATACAAAAGTTTTCACAATATCAGTAGCAACTCTATTAGAAAAAACTAATCCTTCTAGTAAAGAGTTACTAGCCAATCTATTTGCTCCATGAATCCCAACTGAAGCCACTTCTCCAATAAAATAAATATCTTTTATATTATCTATCTTTGCATTAAAATCAGTCTTTACTCCTCCTATTGCATAATGAAATGCAGGGGATATTGGAATCTTATCCAAAGGTAGGTTGAAACCTAAATCTTTCATATTAAAATATATACTTGGAAATCTTTTTCTAAAATGCTCTGTTTCAAAATCACTCACATCTAAATAAATATTTTTATTAGTTTTTCTTTTATGCTCATATAAAGCTTCAGAAACTACATTTCTAGGGCTAAGTTCTCCTCTTTTATCATAATCAAATAAAAATCTTTTACCATCTTCATCTATGACTTTAGCACCCTCACCTCTTAAAGCTTCACTCAAAAGTTGTTTTCTTACAGCACTACTTTGGACAAAAACAGTTGGATGAAACTGCATCATTTCCATATCTCTCAACTCAATACCATGTTCGCAACATATACCGTGCATATCAGCACTTATAGTTCTAGAATTTGTATGATACTCATAAAGTGAACCTACCCCACCACTTGCTATAACTACTTTTTTTGCATAAATATTAAAAACTTTATCATCATGAAATACTTCAACTCCATAACAAATATCATTTTTTATCAATAAATCAATAACTTGAGTATTATAAAGTATAGGAAACTTTAAAGAGTTCATTAAAAACAGATGAAGCTCACGCCCTGTAGCATCACCTCCTGCATGTAATATTCTATTTGTGCTATGA
>Ga0256837_1001742_pt1 | contig 14488 bp, 16 predicted proteins | sample 4562384metaG_FD_185976 | JGI IMG/M metagenome (GOLD analysis project Ga0256837, IMG submission 185976) | Hydrothermal vent microbial communities from Guaymas Basin, Mexico - 4561-384 | ecosystem: Environmental > Aquatic > Marine > Hydrothermal vents | place: Mexico: Guaymas Basin | collected... | reverse complement strand
AAAGAATCTACTTTAGAAAAAAGTGAGTATTGCTGTCCATATTGTCAAAGTATAGAATTAGATGTAATTGATGGTGAAGATTTAATGTTGATGCAGTTGGAATTAGAATAGTCAATTTGTTTAAAACTACTAAATAAAACTTATGTTACAATTCCAAATAAATATAAAGGATCAAAAAGATGAACAAAGCAGATTTTATAACAGCATCAGCACAAAAAGCAGGACTAACAAAAAAAGATATGACAGCAGCACTTGAAGCTACTCTTGAAACTATAACTGAAACATTAGCAAAAAAAGACTCAGTTGCATTTATAGGATTTGGTACATTTTGCACTTCTCAAAGAGCAGCAAGACAAGGTGTTAATCCATCAACAGGTGCAAAACTTCAAATAGCAGCTACAACTGTAGCAAAATTTAAAGTAGGTGCTACACTTAAAGCAGCTGTTAAATAAATGTCAAAATTACAAAATACTTTTTGGACTAAATTTGATGATAATTTCTATCGTATCAAAGATGGTATTTTATTACAAGCTTGTCTTTGACTTGCTACTTCTTCAAGTGCAAATAAAAATGTTGTTTTTCTCTTATTGAATTCAAAAGTCTTTTTGCCTGTTTTATTTCCTACTTTTGTTCTAAGTTGTAATTTAAAAGGATTAGTAAGTAACTTTGCAGCTTCTTTTGAATCTGTTATACTCTTTATATCTGAAGTAACAAATAAGTATATTCCTTTACAATCTTTATTAGGTATTTTGATAGTTATATATTTTCCCATATTTATCCTTTAATATTTGAGGTACACTTTGAGGTACACTTACTGGTACACTTTTTCATGGTTATTTGTACGGAATTATATCTTATTATAACTTAGTGGTTTATTGTGAAAGTAGCGTTAAAGGTAGTTAGTAGCTAGATATAGCTAATTATAGTTTTTTCTCTTGTCCTAGTCTATAGATAGCAAAATCATATTTTATCGGGTCATTATTATCAAACTCTTTTAGTTTTTCAGTTATTAAAATAGCAGATTTTAAGTCTGCAGTTTTTCTATCAAGTAGTCCTAATTTTTGTGATATTTTAAAAGTATGAGTATCTAGAGGTAATACTAAATCTTTTTTAGATACACCATTCCATAAACCCATATCAAGATTATCAGATCTAACCATCCATCTTAAAAACATATTATATCTCTTATATGCAGAGTTACCTATAAGTTTTATATTACCATATTTATCTTTTTTTGGAATATTTCCAATTAAAAATTTATACCCATCACTTTTGTAATCATAAATATTTATAATAGATGAAATAATAGATTCTATACCTTCTATTACATTTTGTTTTTTATCATATCCAACTTTGAAAATATTCTCTAGACTTTTGTTTGATTCTTTCAATCTTTTTAAAGTAATAAAAAAAGCTATTACATCATCTGCAGATTGAAAACGATAATAAAAACCTTGAAGTTCTTTTGTGATGATATTTTCATCTTGATTTAATAAATCAAAGTTAAAAGATGATAAAAGTTTTACTATTTGACCAGCATTCCCATATGCAAATAGTGCGCATATAAGTGAAATATACTCATCATTATATTTTTTAGCAATTATCAGAGGATCTGGTTTATCAAGAGATAACTCTTCTAAGTTATCTCTTTTTTTAACCTCTTCATCTAATAATTTTTTTATATTCATATTTTCTCTTAATTAAAAAGATTAACCATCAGTAGTTATAGCTTCTATTAACTCTTTCAATACATCTTCTGCTTTATCATTGTCTATTTGACAAGTTCCTGCAGCATTATGTCCACCACCATTATATTTTAACATTAATGCTCCAATATCAGTTTTAGAACTTCTATTTACTATCGACTTTCCTGTTGCAAATACAGTATTTTGTTTTTTAAATCCCCATAAAACATGAATAGATATATTTGTATCTGGAAAAAGTGCATATATTGTAAATCTATTCCCTGGATATATAATCTCTTCATCTCTTAAATCTAAAATAACTAAGTTTCCATGTAGTGTTGTACATCTTTGCAGTTGTTCCATAAAATCATCTGAATATTTATTAAATAGTTCAACTCTCTCTACTACATCAGGAAGTTTCATAATATCATCAATATCATGATCAATACAATAATCAATTAAATCCATCATAAGTTGATAGTTTGAAACTGTAAATTCTCTAAATCTTCCAAGACCTGTTCTACTATCCATTAAAAAACTTAATAATTCCCAACCTTGTGGATTTAAAATATCTTCAATAGTAAATTGTGCAGCATCTGCTTTATCTACAGCTTCCATCATATCAGTTGAAACTTGTGGTAACTTTTCTGCTCCACCATAATAGTTATATACAATTCTAGCAGCAGATGGTGCAGAGGCATCTATAAAATAGTTATCAGCTTTACCATTTCTCATAGCTTCACTCTCATGATGATCAAATACTAGATGTGCATTGGCAACATATGGTAAGTTTGTAATTATATCATTTTCAGTAATTTCTATAGTTCCATCTTGCATATCTTTAGGATGTACAAACTTAATATCATCAATTATACCAACCTCTTTTAAGATAACCGCACATACTAAGCCATCCATATCACTTCGTGTTACTAATCTAAATTTTTTTTCTGCCATATTAAATCCTTTATATTATTAAATTTTATGCTAAATTTGTATAAACATTTTGAACATCGTCATCATCTTCAATTTTATCAAGTAAAATTGAAAGCTCTTCCATCTGTTCATCTGTTATCTCTATAGGAGCATTTGGTACTCTTTGTAAAGAACCTTTCTCATATTCTAGTTCCATCTCATGAAGTTTATTTGACATATTTCCAAAATCAGTATAATCAGCAATAATAGATATATGTTCTTCATCTTCTTGTTTTATCTCTTCAAGACCAGCATCTATAAGTTCCATCTCTAGCTCATCCATATCAATTTCAGGAGTTTTCATCTCAAAAATAGCTTTTCTATCAAAATGAAATTCTAATGAACCTGTTGGAACTAATGAACCACCACCTTTATTAAATATTGTTTTAATATTTGCTACTGTTCGTGCTGTATTTTCAGTAGCAGTTTCTACAAAGATAAGAACACCATTTTTCCATTTACCCTCATAATTTACTTCTGCCATATTTGCAACATCTTTTGCACTAGCTCTTTTTATTGCAGCTTCAATATTATCTTTTGGTAAATTTTGTGCTTTCGCTGTTGTTATTGCACTTCTTAAGGATGCATTGGTATCAGGGTCACTACTTCCTGCTTTTGCAGCCATAGTAATAGCTTTTGCTAATTTTGGAAATACCCTCGACATATTTCCCCATCTTTTCATCTTAGCTGCTTTTCTATACTCAAAGGCTCTACCCATACTATTGTCTCCTATTTTTTATATTTTATTTTAATTAGTTGATTATATCATATTTTTCTAAATCTATTCATCAAGATTTTGTAAAATTAAACTATCCATAATTTGATTTTTAAATAGTGCATCTTCATGTTGCTGTTTTAAAAATTTATTCTCCTCTTTTAGTGATATATATTGCGTATATAATTTGTTTATATCTTTACTTACATAATATATATTATTTCTAAGATAAATTTTTGGTATAAATATAATTAATGTTGCAAACATAGCACCAAAAACTATTATTAAAGCTTTCTTTGCTGTCAATAGTTATCTCTTTCAAATCTAAAAACTCTCATTTTAGAACTTCTACTTCTTGAATTTTCTTTTATCTCTTCAGTAGTTGGAACAATTGGTTTTTTTGTTAAAGTTTTACCTTTTTTATGATTAGACCCACATTCACATCTAAAAACATGAGCTGGGCATATACATTTTTGTGTCCATTTTTTAAAATAGTTTTTAACAATTCTGTCCTCTAGCGAATGAAATGATATTATAGCTACTATTGTATTATCTAAACTTGCATTTTCTATTTGCTCAAATAACTCTTTTAATACTCCAAGCTCATTATTTACTTCTATACGAATAGCTTGAAATGGTAATGTTGCTGGATGTAGTTTTCCTTTATGCATATTTTTAAATAAAAATTGTGCTAACTCTTTACTTGTATGAAATGGTCTATTTTCTACAATTATAGATGCAACTTTTTTATACTCTTTTACTTCTCCATACTCTTTAAAAATTATTTCTAAATCTTTTTGTGAATAATTATTTACAACATCTGATGCACTTAATAATTGATTTTGATCCATTCTCATATCTAATGTTTCACTTTCAAAACCAAAACCTCTTTGTGTTTTATCAAGTTGTAACGAAGATACTCCAATATCAGCTAACACTCCAACTATATTTTTATCTTTAAATTTTTCAATTACATCTTTAAAGTTACCTTTATTGAAAATAATTCTATCTTTATATTTTTTTAATCTATTATTTGAAAACTCTAATGCTTCATCATCTTGATCATTACAAATTAATTTTATATTTGGATTTGATTCTAATATACCTAAAGAGTGTCCCCCATAACCTAGGGTACAATCAATAATATATCCATCTTCTAAATCTTTAAATGTATCAATAACTTCATTGAAAAGTACTGGAATATGTGGAATATTTGTTATGCTCAAAATTTTAATCCTATTTAATTTAATACTGTGTTTTTAACTGTTATAATATCACATATCACCTTATGGTGATTTAATAAATCATCATAAGGTTGTTTTTTGATTGATAAAAATGTAGTAAAACATCTATCTAATATATCTTTGGCACTATTTAGAAAAAACTTTTTTGGTATCCATCACGGTTCTATATCAAAAAAGATAGATCATAATAGTTTTATTATAAATAATAAAGATGCTATTTTTGATGAGCTAGGTACAGATTCTCTTTGTCAACTCTCAATGACAAAATATGACTATGGCTGGAAGTTAGCAAGTATTGAAGCAGAAATTCATAATGCTATATATACTCAAATTCATGAGGCAAAATATATAGCCTGTGGAATGCCGCCTTATGTGACTGCATATGCATTAGAGCATGATGAAATTATTTTAGAAGATTATTTTGGAAAAACAATTTTTGATAGAATCATGGTTCATGATCCAGGTAATTTTGATACATGGTATGAAAGAAATAAATTTGAAATTCCTACTCTGATAAAATTATCACAAAGTCATATTATGATTATTAGAGGTGTTGGAGTTTATGTTTATGATAGAGATATGACAGAGTTAGTCAAAAAAGTTGCTATACTTGAAAATAGCTGTCGTTTATTAGCGATAAAATCACAATTTAAATAAAAAAGATTATTAAAAAAATAATCTTTTTTAGAATACTTTACTAAAGTATTAAGATATTAACCTAATACTTTAGCAATAGCTTTTCCAATATCAGCAGGAGAAACAACTACAGTAACACCTGCAGCTTCTAAAGCTTCCATTTTTTCTTTTGCAGTTCCTGCAGATCCTGAAACAATTGCTCCTGCATGACCCATTGTTTTACCTTTAGGTGCAGTTTGACCAGCAATAAATGCAACAACTGGTTTAGTAATTTGTTCTTTTATAAGTTTAGCAGCTTGAATTTCAAGATCTCCACCTATTTCACCAATCATTACAATAGCTTTAGTTTCTGGATCAGCTTCAAACATTGGTAAAATTTGCTTGTAAGAAAGACCAATAATAGGATCTCCACCAATACCAACAGCAGTAGTGATACCATAACCTTCATTACATACTTGATTTGCACCTTCATATGTTAAAGTTCCTGATTTAGAGATAAGTCCAACATTTCCTTTTTTGAAAATACTTCCTGGCATAATACCTATTTTACACTCTTCAGCAGTGATGATACCTGGACAGTTTGGCCCTATAGTCATCATCCCATGTTTATTTGCATGAGCTTTTGCAGCTTGCATATCTTTTACTGGTGCACCTTCTGTAATAATAACAGCAAGTTCTATACCAGCTTCAGCGGCTTCCATAACAGCATCACCAACAAAAGCAGGTGGTACAAATATCATAGATACTGTTGCTCCAGTATTTTTCACAGCTTCATTAACTGTATTAAATACTGGCTTACCTAAATGTTCTTGACCACCTTTATTTGGTGTAACTCCACCTACTATATTTGTTCCGTAAGCGATACATTGTTCAGCGTGAAAAGTTCCCTCTTTACCTGTAAAACCTTGTACGATTACTTTTGAATCTTTGTTTACTAAAATACTCATATTATTTTCCTTTGAACTCTGCTGCTGCTTTTACAGCTTTTGCTGCACCATCACCTAAATCATCACCAACAATTAAGTTAGAGATATTTGCATTTTTTAATATTTCAGCTGCTTCTGGTGCATTTGTACCATCAAGTCTTACTATTACAGGTACATTTACATCAGTTATTTTAGTAGCTTCAATAATACCATTAGCAATTCTATCACATCTTACAATTCCACCAAAAATATTTACAAAAATAGCTTTTACATTTGGATTTTTAAGGATGATTTCAAAACCTTTTGCAACTGTTTCAGCGTTTGCTGAACCACCAACATCAAGGAAGTTCGCAGGTGTACCACCCATATGATTAATAGTATCCATAGTACCCATTGCCAGACCAGCACCATTTACCATACAACCAATTTCACCATCAAGTGCAACATAAGAAAGCCCATAATGAGAAGCTTCAATCTCATCTGCATCTTCCTCTGTTAAGTCTCTCATAGCTGCAATTTCTGGTTGTCTACCTAACGCAGAATTATCAAATCCCATTTTTCCATCAAGTGCTAAGAACTCTCCAGCACCTGTTCTTACCAATGGATTGATCTCTATCATCTCTGCATCATTTTCCATATATAGTTTAAATAATTTTTGTGCGAAAGTGATAATATTTTTTTGCTCACCTTTATCTATAATACCAAGTCCAAATGCTAGTTGTCTACCATGAAAACCTTGAAATCCAATAGCAGGATCAACAGGAATTGTTACAATCTTTTCAGGTGTATTTTCAGCAACATCTTCAATATTCATACCACCTTCAGTAGATGCCATTATTAAAGGCATCTCTAATTTTCTATCAAGAACTACAGATAAATATAATTCATCTTGAATATCAGCACCATCTTCTATATATAGTTTTTGTACTAGCTTACCTTCGGCAGTTGTTTGATGAGTAACTAAAGTCATACCTAGAATTTCATTAGCTAAAGTTTCAACTTCTTCTAAAGATTTAGCAAGTTTAACACCACCACCTAAACCTCTTCCACCAGCATGGATCTGTGCTTTAACAACCCAAACAGGTCCTCCTAAAGTTTCAGCTGCTGTAATTGCATCTTTAACGCTCTCAACCATTATACCTTTTGGTGTTGGTACACCATATTTAGCAAATACTTGTTTCGCTTGATATTCATGAATATTCATATTTTCTCCTATATAATATTTAATTTAATCTATTATATCTTTTATAAAATAAAGAATTTATATAAGAAAAACTATTTACACCATTTAATAAAATTATGTTTAGATATGACACATATTGGTATTTATCAAATATATCTAATTACATAATAAAGTTATAAATTTCTTTTAATTTTCAATTCATTTTCAATTAGTATAATTTCGAAAAATTCAAGGAGCATTATGACAATTTTAAATAAAATTTTAAAATCTATAAGTCAATATCAAATAAGTCAGTATAGACTAATACTTTACACCGCAATATTTTTTGTAATATTTGATAATATATCATTTTTTCAAAATGTACTAGAAGTATATCCATTAGAGGGGATGAATATTATATTCAATATTTCAATTTTTCTAACATTAATAATATTTATAGTATTACTATTTTCGTTATTTAGTTCAAAATATACAACAAAACCTTTACTTATAATTGCAGTTATGGTGTCATCTTTTACAAATTATTTTATGAATACTTATCATGTCGTTATTGATCATGCAATGATTAGAAATTCATTACAAACTAATCTAAATGAATCATTAGACTTATTTAGTATTACTCTAATTTTATATGTTGTATTTTTAGGTTTAATACCATCATATTTAATTTATAAAGTTAAAGTAAAATATAATCCACTTAGAAAAGAATCAATTGAAAAAATAAAAACAATAGTACTATCAATAGTTTTAATAGTAATTTTAATTTTAAGTTTAAGTAAATATTATACTTCATTTTTTAGAGAACATAAACAATTACGATACTATGCAAACCCTACATATTGGATTTATAGTATTAGAACATATATTAAGAGAACATATTTTAGTGGTCCAATAGTAGTAAAAGCACTTGGTACAGATGCAAGTATTCCTGATTCTAAACACAATAAAATTGTAATAATGGTAGTTGGGGAAGCTGCTAGAGCTGATCATTTCTCTTTAAATGGATATGAAAAAGAAACCAATCCATTATTGATAAATGATGATATTATTAATTTTTCAAATATGTCATCTTGTGGAACAGCAACTGCAAAATCAGTACCATGTATGTTTTCTATATATGGAAGATCAGATTATAGTTATAAAAAAGGTATTAGAAGTGAAAATGTACTAGATGTACTAAAGCATACAAATCAAATTGATATTTTATGGAGAGATAACAACTCTGATAGTAAAGGTGTAGCATTAAGAGTTCCTTATGAGGATTATAAAAGTTCTAAAAACAACACTATATGTACGGAAGGTGAATGTCGTGATGAAGGTATGTTAGTTGGTCTTGATAAACATATTGAAAAAAATAAAAACAAAGATATACTAATAGTACTTCATCAAATGGGAACTCATGGTCCTGCTTATTATAAAAGATATACAAAAGAGTTTGAAAAATTTAAGCCAGTTTGTAAAACAAATCAACTAGAAGAGTGTACTAAAGAAACAATTGCAAATGGATATGACAATGCAATTTTATATACAGATTATTTTTTAGATAAAACTATAAACTTTTTAAAACAGTATGATAAAACATATGAAACTGCACTTATTTATATGAGTGATCATGGTGAAAGTTTAGGGGAAAATGGTATTTATCTTCATGGTCTTCCATATTTTATGGCACCTGATGCACAAACACATGTAGGATCTTTTGTTTGGTTTGGAGATAAGATGAAAAAAAATATAGATATAGAAAAGCTTACTAAAAATAAAGATAACGATTATTCACAAGATAATCTTTTTCATACTTTATTGGGTATTTTTAATGTAGAAACAAAGGTTTACAATAAAAAAATGGATATGTTAAAATAAAAAAAGATAGTTTTAAAACTATCTTTTTTTATCAATTTCTTATTAAGTTTAGATTATTTTACTTCGTTATTCGTACCAATAAAGTAAGATTTACTTACTTTACTTCGTATTGTTCTCGACCCATTTGATATAAGTCTGCACCATGAGTATCATTTATAACAGTTACTGGAAAATCTTTCACAGTTATTTTTCTTACAGCTTCTGGTCCTAATTCAGGATAAGCTATAACTTCAGCTGATGTAATCTTTTTACCTAATAATGCTCCAGCTCCACCTGTAGCACCAAAGTATATACCACCATACTCTTTACAAGCATCTTTTACCTCTTGACTTCTTTTACCTTTTCCTATCATACCACGACTACCATTTTTTAACATAGTTGGAGAAAAACTATCCATTCTATAAGATGTTGTAGGTCCTGCACTTCCTATTGGATCACCTGGTTTTGGAGGAGTTGGGCCTACAAAGTATATGATACTACCTTCAAGATCAAAAGGTAATTCCTCTCCAGCTTCTATTAGATCTACAAGTTTTTTATGTGCAGCATCTCGTGCTGTAAAAATTGTACCATTTAAAAAAACTATATCTCCAGCCTTTAATTGTCTTGTATCTTCTTCCGTTAATGGTGTTGTAAAAGTATATTCTGCCATATTTTTTCCTTTAAATTTATATAGTTATATGTGCATGTCTTGAACTATGACATTGAACATTTACACTTACTGGTAAACTAGCGATATGACATGGATTTGCTTCAATATGAACAGCAAGAACTGTTTCAGTTCCACCCATACCCATAGCTCCAATTCCTAGCTTATTTAACTCATCTTTTATCTCTGCTTCCATTTCAGCCATTTCAGGATCTTCATTTACACTTCCTATTGTTCTAAAAAGTGCATGTTTAGAAGAAATTCCTGCTTTTTCAAAAGTACCACCAATACCAACACCAACAGTAAGTGGAGGACATGGATTTCCACCTGCATCACTTATAACAGATTTTACATACTCAATAATACCTGCTTTTCCAGCAGCTGGAGGGAAAACAGTAGCTCTTGAAACATTTTCACTACCACCACCTTTTGCAGCATATTCTACATCGATTTTATCACCAGCAACTATATCAAAATGAATAATTGCAGGTAAGTTATATCCAATTTTATCTTTTAAGTTTGCTCTACTAAATGGCTCACAAGTTGAAGCTCTAAGGTAAGCATCTTGATACCCTTGTTCTGTTCCTTCATTTATTGCATCTTTTAAAAGTCCACCTATAATTCTACAGTCAGCTCCTACTTTTACAAAAAATACAGCTAAACCTGTATCTTGACATAAAGGTCTTTTTTCATCTTTTGCAATATCAGCATTTTCAAGTAATTGAGCCAATACCTCTTTTGCAACTGGTGATTTCTCTGCATCATGTGCATCTTTTATAGCTTTGTATGCATCATCTGGTAAAACTGTACCACAATGAATAATTACATTTTTTATTGCAGTTACTACATCTGCATATTGTATCTCTCTCATATAAACTCCATATACTTTGATTTATAATAAGTCTATCATAAAATATTTAATTCATAATAAAATTTATTCATAAAAAAAGGGTTAGCACATATGCTAACCCTAAATGTGAATTATAGTAATAAATTATATTTTAATTAAAAAAGTTATTATCTTTTAATATATTTATTCCACTATTGATAGTTTCAACTGATTTATGAAATTTTGTTCTTAACTCATCAGATAAATCTAATTCAACTATTTTTTCAACACCATTTTTACCTAAAACTACAGGTACTCCCACTGTTACATCTCTATATCCATACTCACCATCTAACATAACTGATGATGGCATAACTATTTTTGTATCATTTAAAATTGCATCAACCATTAAAGCAACAGCACGTCCCGGTGCATAATATGCAGATGTACCAAGATGCTTAACTATTTGGGCACCACCATTTTTTGTTCTATTTATAATCTTATCCATATCATCTTCAGATATAAGTTGATTTAGAGGAACTCCCCCAATTGTTGATAAGGATACATCGGGTATCATATTCTCACCATGATCACCTATTACCATTGCTTTTATATCAGATCCACCAAAACCTGAAAGTTTTTTAATTTGATATGCCATACGAGAACTATCTAAAGCCCCAGCCATCCCAACAATTCTATTTCTATCCCAACCTGTCATTTTACAAGCAACATATGTCATAACATCAAGTGGATTTGATACACAAATAATAATAGCATCAGGAGAATATTTTTTTACATTTTCAATAACATCTTTCATTATTTTTGCATTTATTAATAAAAGATCTTCTCTTGTCATATCACTTTTTCTTGGGATCCCCGCAGTAATTACAACAATATCGCAATCACTTAATTCACTTGCATCTTTAGCACCAGTTACTATGGTTCCATTTGCAGCGTAAGATGTTGATTGTTCTATGTCAATAGCTTTTCCAATTGCGATATCAGCATTTATATCATATAATACTATTTCAGTACAGGTACTCATCATTGTTAAACTATAAGCAGCAGTAGCTCCTACAAATCCAGCTCCTACTATTCCTACTTTTCTTTTCATCATTTATCAACCCTATTTATTTCAAATATTCTATATAAACTCTTCTTAAAACTTATTTAAGTAAAATAGTTTTATGAATAAAAGAATTATATGTCAAAGATGTAAATACTATTATGTTACATGGGAAAAAAACAAGCCTCATGGATGTAAAGCATATGGCTTTAAATCTCAAACACTACCTTCAATTGTAGTAAAAAGAAGTAGTGGTATCGATTGTAATTTATTTCAACCTAAAGGATAATTATTGTTTGAAAATTTAAAAAAAAATATATCTATATTAAAATCATCAAAAATCAATATTATGCAATCATGGATCTCAAATGATGATGTACTCAGAGTTTTAAAAAAATATGATATTACAAAAGAAATTTTTATAAAAGATTATGCATTTGGGATTTTTGAATATTATGTAGGAATTTTAGAAGAAGAGACAGAGATTGGGGATTGTCCTGTTATAAATAATCTACTAATATTTTTAAAAGAAAAAAATATAGGTGTAGATGAACTTTTTGTAATCTGTGCAGGTTTTAAAAATTCATTAATTGAATTTATGTATAAGAATAATATTAATAGTTTAGATATTCAAAAAGAAATTATTTATATCTATGAGAGAAATTTTGAAGGTGTATTGAAAAAATATAGTCAAACTATTTTAGAAATAAATAAAAATTTAGTTATAAGCAATGATTTAGTAGATGAAAATATAATTATGTCTACAACAGATACAAAAGGTATTATTACTGCAGTTTCAACAGCATTTTGTGAAATTTCAGGGTACTCAAAAGATGAACTTATTGGTAAATCTCATAATTTGGTTCGACATTCTGATATGTCTAAAAAAATATTTGAGGATATGTGGAAGACTATATTAGATGGTAACATATGGCGTGGTGAAGTTAAAAACTTACGAAAAGATGGAAATACATATTGGGTTGATGCAACAATTGCACCAGAGTATGATGGAGATCATAATCTTTTAGGTTATAGTGCGATTCGTCACGATATTACATATAAAAAAGAAGCTGCTACTCAACAAGATATTATAGTAGAACAAGCAAAATCAACAGCATTGGGTGAGATGATAAGTATGTTAGCACATCAATGGAGACAACCACTTCAAGCTATTGCTATATTGATACAAAAACTACCTTTAGAAAAATTAATTGATGGAGATATAAGTGATGATACACTTGATGATGTTGTTGCATCTATTGATAAACAATTGTCTTATATGTCAAAAACAATAGAAGATTTTAGAAGTTTTTTTAATCCTACTAAAGATAAAGAAAAAATATTTGCAAGTGCTTTAGTTGATCAAGCAAGAGATTTTCTTGCATATAGTTTTAAAGTTGATGAGATAAATTTTGAAATAATATCAAATGAAGATATAGAGATAAATATCCATACAAATGAAATTTTACAAGTTTTTATAAATATATTAAATAATGCAAGAGAAGTTTTAATTGAAAAGAACAAAACAAATAGAAATATTACTATAGAATATTATAAATCAAAAGATAATATTATCTTTGAAATAAATGATAATGCGGGTGGTATTCCTAGTATCATTATGAATAAAATATTTGAACCATATTTTAGTACAAAACAAAATAAAAATGGTACTGGTCTTGGACTATATATGAGTAAAACTATTGTAGAAAAAAATGGGCATGGTATATTAGGTGTACAAAATACTGATATTGGTGCTTCATTTAAAATTGTATTACCAATAGATTAAAAGTATTTTATTTAATCATGTTGCATCATATTATAAAAGAAAATATGATACAATCATATAATTAAAATAATATTATTATATAAATAAAAATTAGGAGATATACTTGTTATATGAAGAATTAAAAACGACTGTTAAAAATTTAGGATTTATTACAATTGAAAGTTTTGCAAACTATATTGGAGTAACACCAAGTGATATATTAACATGGGAAGAACAAGATAAAGTACCTTATACAGTAACATTAATAGTTCATTTAATACAGGGGAAACAAGATATTCCAAATGAGGTAAATTCACTTGATTTATTAGTTGAAGAGTGTTTACCTTTAGCTGCATTATTAGAAGAATCATCTAGTTTTCCTCATAAACTTGAAGAGATGTTTTTACTTCAAAAAAAGTTAAATGATGATACAAATGGTACAAACTGGGAATTGGGTATTAATAAATTTGATAAAGAGATAAATTGGCTTAGATGTATACATATGGAAGTAGCTGAACTTATTGACTCTACACCTTGGAAACATTGGAAAAATATATCTAATGAACCTGACTTAGACAATATTCATATTGAACTTGTAGATGTATGGCATTTTCTTATGAGTTATATTTTACAAGAAACAAATATCCCAAAAGCTGTTTCACTAGTAAATACACATTGTATTTATGAAGCTGTAGAGATGGAAGATATTGATACAAAACTCATTGTAAAAGAAGCAGAAAAATTATCATATATTGCATTTGCTATAGAAACAGGAAATATGCCAGCTTTTAGTGGTGTTGAGAGATTTATAGACCAATTTTTTAGATGTTGTAAACTTTCAGGACTTAGTTTTACATGGCTTCAAAAGATATATATTGGTAAAAATTGTTTAAATAAATTTAGACAAGATAACGGATATAAAGAGGGAACATATATAAAAGTTTGGAATAATAAAGAAGAT
>Ga0256837_1001741_pt1 | contig 14490 bp, 14 predicted proteins | sample 4562384metaG_FD_185976 | JGI IMG/M metagenome (GOLD analysis project Ga0256837, IMG submission 185976) | Hydrothermal vent microbial communities from Guaymas Basin, Mexico - 4561-384 | ecosystem: Environmental > Aquatic > Marine > Hydrothermal vents | place: Mexico: Guaymas Basin | collected... | reverse complement strand
CTTACCCAAATAAGAGATATTATATTAAATAATATAAAAATAAGTATTATTCTAGGTAAAGGTTTTTGCCATATTTTTATTAAATTAGATTTAAAGTTTTTGCCCATTAAAAATATAATTATCATTGAAATAGTAATTGCTATTATTCCAGCTCTGGATAGTGGTAAAATAAATGCATAAGCTACCATTAAATAGTTAAGATAAATTCCTATTCTTTCTCTAAAGTTTTCCATATTATTCTATTATTCCTTTTTGCATTGGCTCATTGTAAATCTATCGGAATTTATATCTCTACCAACAAGCATAACTCTAACTTGAGGATTATCCAATAGATTGTGTAATAATTTTTTATTATCTGGTATATGATATAGGAATAATGGAATATCTCCTAATAATTCTTTTGTATTTTCTCCATAAGTTGGATTATTTAAATCACCATAGTGCATAGCAATGACAGTAAAGTCTCCTCTTGCAAAGAAAGATTTATATAAATTTAAAACCATGCTCGTTGTTATAGAACTTTGAGGTAATGGTTGAATATCAAATATTGTATTAAATCCAGCATCTGTATATTTTGCTAGTTTGAATGGATGGGTCCCCTCTATATATATTCTTTCTCTAATATTATTATTCTCTGTAATTTTAAGAAGTCTTGATATTGCGTTATTAGTATCTTCATTGCTTATATGACCTAAATTTTTATAATCTATCCAAAAATATTGATTTTTACCAAACTTATTAAATACCTCTTCTAAAGTTAAAAGTTTCCCATCTTTTTGGGTATATATGAGTTTGCCATTACTATCTATAATTGGGTGGTCATGAGATATAATAAATATTTTCATTTTGACATCGTAATGTAAATCTATTTCTGCACCAACAGCACCCAAATTAAAAGCTTTATTTAAACTATCCAAAGAATTCTGAGATATATCTTTCTCATCATATAAGCCTCTTGCAGACCATATCTTATTACAACCATTATATGTATTTGTAAAATCTTTATTCTTAAGTTTATCTTCAGTATAAGAAAGAGTTAATATATATATTAATATTAAGATAACTAATAGCGTTGATATTTTAAGTAAAAGTTTCATTTTTTATTCCTCTTATTTGAAATTAGATAGCATAATAACAAAATTAAATAGAATAGTAGTTAAAAGTTTTTTGGAATAATATTCTGTTAATAGTAATTGATATTTTTATGTTATAATCAATACTATTAAAAAATATAAAGGTATTATGATGCAAGTAAAAAACTTTAGAGATAATATGCACGATGACCCATATATGAGAGAGGCTATAGTAATAATTAAAGAGAAAGCTGAAGAAAAAAGAAAAATAAAGAAAAGTTCCCATGATAAACCAGTAGAAGTACTTTTTAAGAGTCGTTCTATTAATGAATTTCTACCTGATGGTAATGAAGATATTATAATAATTACGATGTTTACACTTTTACCATATTTAGCAGGAATTATATTTACTTTTATTGTAATAGCTGGAGGGAGTATTACAAAACTTATTTCATTATCAAAATATCACTCTTTCGGACTTCTTTGGGCAATTGGTTATGAGATATTAGCATTTTTAATCTTATCTTGGATTGTAAAAATATTTATTTTCTCATTTTTGCCTGAACAAGAAGAAGAGATAAAAATAAAACCAAAGTTTTCAAGAAGAAGGAGATAATATATGAATTTTAAAATAATATTAAGTCTATTATTAAGCTTAATCATTTTTACGAATATATCTAATGCTCAAACGCAAAGAGATAGTTATAAAGTTGGATATAGCGATGGCTGTTATAGCTCTAAACACTCTTGGAAAAAAGATAGTAGTCAATATCGACACAATAGATTATATTCAAAAGGATGGGAGACAGGAAGTAGGCAATGTAAGTCTCAACGAACTAATGAGAGTAGAAGTTATAATTTAGGATATAAAGATGGATGTAATAGTTCAAAAGGTAGATATTATAAAGATTCTCAGAGATATAGACACAATAGAAGCTACAGAAATGGGTGGAAAGATGGTAAAAAAAAGTGTTCATATCGTAAAAAATATAATAGTAACAAATATAGATTTGGATATGAAGATGGATGTGAAACTGCAAGATATAGGTTTGTAAGAAATGATAAATTATATTATAAAAGCACTCGTTATAGAGATGGTTGGGATAATGGAGAGAGAAGATGTCGAGAATATAAATAAATGAACTAAATAAATTATAGTATAATTCTGCCATCTAAAATAAATGGGAGATTGTATGGAAATTCAAACAATCAAGAAAATGGAAAAAGAGGCTTATAAAGGTAGTAGTATCGACTTTATAAGGTTAGGTTTTGCACTATTTTTTATGGTATCTGTTCTTACTTATAGCTTTATAAGTTCAGGTGGAGTGCCAAATAATTTATTCTTGGCAATAGCTGCTCTTTTTGGTGCATATATGGCTATGAATATTGGTGCTAATGATGTAGCAAATAATGTTGGACCAGCTGTTGGGTCTAAAGCTTTAACAATGACTGGAGCTATTATAATAGCTGCTATTTTTGAAGCTGGTGGTGCATTGGTTGCTGGTGGAGATGTTGTTAAAACCATTAAAAAAGGTATTATTGATATTTCTGGATTTGCTGGAAATACAGACTCGTTTATCTGGGCAATGATGGCTGCTCTCTTAGCTGCAGCTATATGGTTGAATCTTGCTACATATTTTAAAGCCCCTGTCTCAACTACTCACTCAATTGTTGGTGGAGTAATGGGTGGAGGTATTGCTGCTGCTGGATTTACTATTGTATCTTGGGGAACTATGGGTAAGATAGCTTTGTCTTGGATAGTCTCCCCTCTTTTAGGTGGGTTAATTGCGGCATTATTTCTGTTCTCTATTAAAAAAACTATAGTCTTCAAAAAGAATAAGATAGAATCTGCTATAAAATGGGTTCCTGTTTTTATATCCATAATGTCTTGGGCATTTATTACATATTTAACACTTAAAGGGCTTAAAAAAGTATGGCCTTCAATAGTATCTATTTTAACATTTCTTCCAGATACACAAAAGCCATCATTTGTAGTAGCTGCTACATTTGGATTAATTGTAGCTTTTGGTGTTTATTTCTTTTCTAGATATATGGTTAATAAAAAGAAAGATACTCTTGAAAATAGTAGAGAAGGTGTGAATATTCTTTTTACAACACCTCTTATATTTGCTGCTGCTTTACTTAGTTTTGCACATGGTGCTAATGATGTGGCTAATGCTATTGGACCATTAGCAGCTATTAATGATGCTATTATCAATGGTGGAATATCAGATAAAGCAGAGATACCGTTATGGGTTATAGCTGTTGGTGCAATTGGTATAGCTGTTGGATTATCTTTATATGGACCAAAACTTATCCGAACAGTTGGTAGTGAGATTACAGAATTAGATCAGATGAGGGCATTTTCTGTAGCAATGGCAGCAGCTATTACAGTTATTATTGCATCTCAATTAGGACTTCCTGTTAGTTCAACGCATATTGCAATAGGTGGTATTTTTGGTGTTGGGTTTTTGCGTGAATATTTGGCATCTACAGAGGTTGCAGATGATATCGCTCACGATAAAGAAGTTTTAATTGATGAGAAAAAACAATTAAAAGCACTTAATGGAGAACTTAGTTCATTAGAATCTAAAGAGAATAAACTTCAAGAAGACTATGCAAGAATTATTGACTTGTACAAGATGATTTCTGAAGAGGAAAATAGAGTTAAGATAGCAAAAAAACATCTTAAAAATTCTAAAAAAGTTCAATATGTTAAACGAGATGCAGTCAAGAAAATTATAGCTGCTTGGGTTATTACTGTTCCTGCTGCTGCTCTATTATCAGCATTAATATATTTTGTGATTAAAGGTATAGTTCTTTAGTAATATATGGTCGGAATATTTCTCCGACCATATAGTTTTATTCAGTAATATTGCTATCCACTATTTTCTCTTTTCCATTAATAACTATTGTAAGATTAAGAGGGTCTCCTCCTTTTGATGCAAGAAGAAATTTATCTGTGAATATATCACCATCTTGTAATCCACTATTTGTTAATGTAAATGTCCATGTACCACTCTCATCAACAATAAATATTCCATAAGTTCCATCTTTATTTTCAGGTAGCATACCTGCTTCACCATCATTAGGATCTTTAACAGTTATCGCACCTATAATAGATGGTTCGTTTCTATAAATTGTACCCATTAAATCACCACTAAATGAGGCTTTTGTATCAGGAGGACAGCCATCAGCTACAATTAATTCACCTTTTTTAGTATCATTACATTTATCAGCATTATCTCCAACACCATCACCATCTGTATCTATGCTTTCATTTGAATCATCTGGAAACATATCACCTCTATCTAAAACACCATCACCATCTCTATCATCTGTATTAATTGTAGATTTTATGTTTATATCTTTTTTAGTCACTCCAGTTATAATATTTTCATTTTCACTTTGTAATCTAATTTTAATACTATCTCCACCATATATATTTGATGATACTACTAATTCTATAACATCAGCAGATGATAGTATTTTTTTATCACTTATATCCCATCTATCCATTGGGAGATTATATATTGCCACATTTAGTCCATATACAAGATGTGAGGCACTAGAGACTTTTATTTTCACTTGGTCTTTGTTTGGATTTCCATCAAATTCTACAGTTGGCCTTACTCTTCTTACTGTCGGTTCATTTGCAATATAATCAATATACTGAAGTGCAGATGTTTCATCTTTATCTGATAAAATATTCAAAATATCTTTGAAGTCCTCTTGAAGTAATAAATTATTAGTTGATAAAGTAGTAGAGATTTTTTCTACAGATTCTAAAAATTTTTTATCTTGACCGATAGCTCCATTTACAATTGATAATATAAAAATATTAGGAGATATTAATTTGGCAGATATTTGTTTGTCCCAATATGCTAAACCTTCACCATCAGGATAACGGTTAAATATATTTTGATATATATTCGTAATTAGTTCTACAGAGTCTGCCTCATTATTATATAAATTGGGATATAACTCTTTTGTCTCATTTTGGTCAAAGAAACTATTTGAGATTTCAATTATTGTCCAATTGTTATCATTTATCATCTTATCCCAATATTCTAATCCTTCTTTATCTGGGACACGATTAAACATTGCTAAATATAAAATTTGTATATTTATTTTTTTAGCTTCATTGTCGACTTGAATTTCCTTGTCAATAGAAACAGAAGTATTGTTTGTATCTATCTCTACTATTGAGCTATTTGTTTCTACTATACTATCGTTGTCATCTTGAGCCATTAAAATAAGTGTTAATAGGCTTAAAATAATTATTAATAAATTTTTCATAACTTTCTCCTTTTTACTATTATACTTAAATATGATTATATTAAAATAATTAGAGTAAAATATCATTTGAATCTTTTAGATAGGAAAAAATTAAAATATGAAAAAAAAGAATAAGTTTATAATATTATCAGTGTTCTTTCTTCTTTGCATTAATTTATTTGCAAATAGTGAATATAACAATATATATAATAAAGAGATAAATAAATTATCAAAAAATATTTATATTACTCAAGAACAAACTAGATTACTAATGATGCGATATAAAATCGAGAGGAAAAAATCTTTTAATAATCGTACTATTCAATCTTGTGTTACAGTCTTAAAGGGTTTAAAAAGAAAAGAAATTGCTCTTATTCAACAAAAAAATAAGTATATTAGATTGAATAATCGTCAGATTAGAATAGTTAGAGAGAAAAAATTTAAATATAACAAGATAAAAAAAGAAAAGAAAAAGCAACTATCACATAAAAAAAATATATCTAAAATTAATGGTAGCATTCAAGTAAATATAGATTTGTCTCAACAGAAGATGTTTGTATATAAAGGTAATAATTTATTATATACTTGGTTAGTATCTACTGCACGAAAAGGATATAATACACCAAGAGGAAGTTATAAACCATATCATCTTGCAAAAATGCACTATTCTACATTATATAACAACTCTCCAATGCCATATTCTATATTTTTTAAAGGTGGATATGCAATACACGGAACAAATAGCATTAAAAGGTTGGGTAGGAGAGCATCTCATGGTTGTATAAGACTTCATCCTTCCAATGCTAGAAAATTATATAATTTAGTTAAAATTCATGGTTATAAACGAACTTCAATAAAAATAAGGTCTTAAGGATTATTATGAAAATTAATTTAATTATTATAGATAAAAGAGGTAAAGATAATCTTTATGCACCTCTTATTGAACATTATAAAAAAATATCAAAACCATTTGCAAAAGTTGAGGTTATAGAAATTTTTGATAAAGAGATAGCTAAAGCTCAAGACCTATCCGTTTTAAGTGCAAAGGCTAGTTATACAAAAGCATTTGAAAAATATTTAAAGAGTGGATATAATATCGCACTTAATCCATCATCAAGAGAGGTAGATAGTTTTGAATTTGCAAAATTACTCAATGATAGGGTAGAAGTTAATTTCTATATTGGTGGTGCTTATGGACTTGAAAAAGATTTTTTGAAAAAATGTAATAAAGATATATCATTGGGTAAAATTACACTTTCGCATAAATTGGTAAAGGTAGTTATGATGGAACAGTTATTTAGAGGACTATCTATAAATAATAATCACCCATACCACAAATAAACAAAACAAAACAAAAGGAAATGTTGATGTTGACTAAAGATAAATTAAATGATTTCAAAGAGAAATTGTTAAAAAGAAAAGTAAAGATTGGTAAGAATCTGAGAGAAACGACTTCAGAATTAAACGGAATGATAGCTGAAGAGCTTAATGATAATGTTGATCATGCTTATTTATCTACTGGAAGCATAGTAGATAGTGCAATTTTAGAGCAACAAGAGTCTGAATTAGCAGAAATTGAACTAGCTTTGGATAAAATTAAAAATGAAACTTATGGTGTTTGTGAAATGTGTGAAGAGCCTATAGGAATTGATAGGTTAAATGTTAAAAACTTTGCACGATTTTGTATTACTTGTAGAGAGATTACAGAAAAAGAGCAACATCACAACTAATTTTATAAAGGTTTAATAATGCGTATAGTTTTATATTTCTTCTCGTCTTTACTATTGACTGGTTTAATGGGTGCTTATGTTCACTCTTTACATTTGGGTTATTATAGTAAAACAGCATTTGGTCTAGCAATTAATTTACCGATTTCTTTATGGTTAATTCTTCCAGCTCTAATACTACTTTTTTTTACATTGATTCATTTTATATTTTATAATACAAAGAACTATTTTAATATCAAAAAGTGGCAAAAAGATGCTCAAACATTAGAGGATTCATTGTATTGGTCACTTCTTAGAGAGCCAAAAGAGCATAAATTTTTTAAAAAAGAGATTAAAACAAGTGCTTCACTACTTAAAAAAGCAACAATAGATGTATCTGGTTCATTAGAGGGAGCTTCCGAAAAAGTTATTGATGCTTTAACTATGATAAAAGATATTAATAGAGGGGAATATGTTGACCTAAAAGAGAGAGGTTTAGCAAAAAAAATATCTAAACAAAACCCTATATTTATTCAAAACAGTATAAATAGATTAGATGTGGATACAAAATTTGCTGAAGAAGTTTTATTAGATAGTGAGAGTTATAATAAAGAAATAGTTAAAAAAGCTTTAATTATATTTTCTTCTCATGAAACATTCTATAAAGCTAAAAAATTTGTATCATTATATAATGTTAATAGTTTTTTAATTTTAGTAGAGAGGGGTATTGCTGGGGAGAATATTGGAATGAATCAAGAGATATTAAACTTTTTTATTGATAATTTAAAGTTTGGTTGCCCTGAATATATGAAACTAGCTAGAATTACAGTTAAAAAGTTTGCTCCTGATCAGAATCTTGCAATGTTTAAAGCAGTTCAAAAAAGTGATGAGAGTGCTAGTAATGCTTATTTATATTTATTATTTGAATATGAAATGTTAGATGCGATAGAAGACTATTTATATGAACATCCAGAGAATGAATTTGTTAGATATAGAGCTTTATACACATTAAAAAGAAATGATAGTAAATACAATATGGAGAGTTTAGTAAACTCTGATGCCGTCTGTTATGACCATTGATTTTTCTAAACCAATTTATGCCTTAGCCCCTCTGGCTGGGTTTACTGATTTACCTTTTCGTTCAGTTGTTAAGAAGTTCGGAGTTGATTTGACCGTCAGCGAAATGTTGAGTTCAAATGCTCTAGCTTATCAAAGCGAAAAAACACTGAAAATGCTTCAAAAAAGTCCTTTAGAGAGTCCATATTCTGTTCAAATTGCTGGTTCTGATACTGTTGTTGTTAGAAAAGCTGTCGAACTTTTAAATGAACAGAGTGGCATTGATATTTTAGATTTAAATTGTGGATGTCCTGTTCCCAAAGTTGTAAATAATTTAGCAGGTAGTGCATTATTGACAGATTTACCAAAAATGGCAAAAACTATAGAAACGATTAAGAAGTATTCCAATAAGGAGTATACTTCTGTAAAGATTCGTTTAGGATTTAATGAAAAAAATCATCTTGAAATTGCAAAAATTTGTCAAGAGAGTGGAGCAGATTTTATTGCTGTTCATGGTAGAACAAGAGTTGGTAAATTTAAAGCTGAAGTAGATTATGAAGCTATCAAAGAGATAAAAGATCTGTTATCTATTCCTGTAATTGCTAATGGAGATATAGATTCTGCTGAAAAAGCTAAATGGGTTTTAGATTATACAGGTGCTGATGGCATTATGGTTGGTAGGGGAGCAATTGGTAAACCATGGATTTTTCATGAAATGAAAGAAGGCTTAGATATAGATTCTAAGTTTATTAAAGAGATAGTTTTAGAACACTTTGACCAGATGATATCTCATTATGGAGATTATGGAGCAATTTTATTTAGAAAGCATCTACATATATATTCAAAAGGTGGATATCAAGGTGCATCATCATTTAGAAATCTAATTAATCAAATAGATAACCCATCTAATATGCGTGAAATTGTAGAAGAATTCTTTTCTCAATCATATTATCTTTAAGTGAACTTAAGATATGATATTATCAAAATTACTAGGAGAGTAAATATATGAAATCTATGATTATAGGTGTTTCAGGGCTTTTATTATTGGCAGGTTGTAGTGGTAATCAACCTACACCAGTTATACCAGTAGCAGATGCAAATAAAACGGTTATTGTTGATGCAAACAAGAGTATTGTACCAAAGAATAAGAGTTATAAAAGAAATAATAAAACAACAAAGACAAAGACAAAGACAACAAAAAATGTAAGTAAGAACGGTAAACCTAAAAAGAATGTAAAAGTTCCACCACTACCTACACCAGAAGTTGATATAGATATGGATAGTATTATAGATCAAGCGACAGATGAAATTGTAACTTAATTATAATGATGCTCTAACTTGTTCTGCCCAATATGGCATGAATTGTTGCTCTTCTCTTAAGGTTGTACTCTCTCCATGTCCACAGTATATGGTATAGTTTTCTTTTATCTTTTGAGCTTTTTTTAGGCTTTCAATCATTTTCTTGCCATCTGAGGCAGGAAAGTCCCATCTTCCTATAGAGCTTTTAAATAGAAAATCCCCACTAAACCATATATCACCTATTTCAATTATACTACAGCCTTCAGTATGACCTGCAAAGTGTCTAAATTTTAATTCTATACCATTTAAGTTAATTATTTCATCTCCATTAACTAAATAATCAGGAGTACTTTTAGGTGTTCCTTGATTTAATGGATCATTGCTTAACATAAAAGCATCATCTTTTGGTGCATATATAGGAATATCAAAATATTTTTTTAATTCAGCATTGCTCCATACATGGTCAAAATGACCATGTGTATTTAATATAGCAATAGGATTAGTTGTATTTTCTATAACCCAAGAGGTAGCATCTACTCCAGGGTCTATAATAATATCTTGATTATCTACAGTTAATATATAGCAATTTGTTTGGTATACTCCCATAGGTTGCATTTTAATATCCATAATTTCTCCTTTAAACATTTACAGCTACTTTATACTCAGGATCATCTTCTTCATAAGTACAATGTGGTCCTGCTTGTTTAAGAATAGCTTTGCAATCTTTACTTAGGTGCCTAAGAGTAATATTTTTATCAGCATCTTCATATTTCTTTGTAATTGAATCAATAGCTTCGACTCCAGAAGCATCCATAACTCTTGTATTCTTGAAATTTATAACAACTTTTTCTGGGTCGTTTGGAATATCAAAAATATCTGGGAAAGATAGAGCTGAAGCAAAGAATAGAGGACCATCTAATTCATAAACTTTTGTACCATCTTCTTGTATATGATTTTTTGAATATATTCTTGCATGTTTCCAAGCAAATACTAATGCAGATATAATAACTCCAGCAATCACGGCAATAGCTAAATCTGCAAACACTGTTACAATAGTAACTGTTACCATTACAAAAGCATCACTCTTAGGCATATGCTTTAGATGAGAGAAGCTACTCCATTCAAATGTTCCAACACTTACCATAAACATAATTCCTACAAGTACAGCAACAGGTATTACATTCAATATATCAGTGAAAGAAGCAACTAAAACAATAAGTCCAATAGATGCCACAAGAGATGATAATCTTCCTAGTCCACCAGATGTATAGTTTATAATAGATTGTCCAATCATGGCACAACCTGCCATACCTCCGAAGAAACCACAAGTTACATTCCCAACTCCTTGTGCAACACACTCTTTGTTCCCACTTCCTCTTGTCCCACTCATCTCATCTAAAACAGCAAGTGTAAGCAGTGATTCAATTAATCCAACCAACGATACTATAACAGCATAAGGAAATACTAATATGATGGCATCAAGACTAAGAATTGTATCAGGAATATGAAATGATGGTAATTGACCTTTAAACTGACTTAAATCTGCTAATTGACCAATTAAAACAGTATTTGCATTTGTTAAATATACAAGAAGTGTCATAAGAATAATTGCAACTAGTCCAGAAGGTATAGCCTTTGTATATTTTGGAAGAAAGAACATTATTAACATAGTAGATATTACTATTATATACATCTCTGAACCTTGACCTTCAAAGAATTTAAATTGAGCCATTGCAATAACAATAGCTAGACCATTTACAAATCCATAAATTGCAGGAAGAGGAACTAATCTTATAAATTTTCCTAATTTTAGAAGACCAAATATTATTTGTATAATTCCTGCAATAATAGTAGTTAATAGAATATATTGAAGAACACCAATAGTTATATCATCACCTGTTAAACCTTGAATTTTTAATAGTTCAGATGTCTCAACGGCTAAACCTACCAATACTACAGCTATAGCTCCTGTAGCACCACTAATCATTCCAGCTTTACCACCAATTAGAGATGTCACAGCTCCTAAAATAAATGCAGTATATAGTCCAACAATAGGACTTACTCCAACAATAAAGGCAAAAGCAATGGCCTCTGGAACAAGTGCTACGGCTACAACTAGACCTGATAGAATATCATTTTTGATATTATCTGTTTTGTAATTAGAAATATTAAACAAATTTCTTCCTTAGTAAATTTTTTAGAATTTTAGCATAAATTAATAAGATGATGATTTGGAGAAATAAATACTAACAATCAAAAAAGGAGTGAAAAAGATAGATGTTAGTATTTATTAATATTAGAACTACCTTTTGGGAGAAAAAGGCTAAAGAGAGAGTAATGCATACACTTAATATTTTCTCTTTATAAAGTTCTTGAACATTATATTAATTATAAATAAATGGAAGGTTAACCATGCTAATATTTAAGAGTATCTCTCAAAATTTTAATCTTTATGTGATACAATCATCTATTACTATTTGGAGGATTTAATGATTAAGATAATTTTATTTTTATCTGTGGGAGTATGCTCTGTTTATGGATTTGAGGGTGATGAAAGTATTAGCAGTACTATTATTCAATGGTGGTCTGTAATTGCATTAGGAATTGTTAGTTTAATGATATTGTTTTTCTCGTCATACCAGATGAAGAAAATAAAAAAACTTCATGATGATATAGATAAGAAACAGCATGAAATGGAAGAGAACCAAAATGAGTTATTAACAAATATGAGTGAAAATATATATGATATAGCAAAAGATGCAATTAAGAATAGAAGTAGGGTTTTAGATGAACCAGATGAAAGGTCACTAGAAAATGTTTTGGCTAAAGTTATTAATGCAGAGAATGCTTTATTAGATATGACTAATGATTTAATAGGATTCTTACGATTAAAGTCAAAAAAAGTTGAAATTAATGATGATAAATTTAATATCAATAATGTATTGAATGAAGTTTCAGGTTCAGTGAGTATGCATTTTGTTCAAAGTGATACAGAATTAATTTTTGATATAGATAATACGATTCCTCGTTATCTCAATGGAGATTCTTTACATATAGGTCAAATTCTTACCAATTTAATAGAAAATGCAATGTTAAATATTGAAGATGGTGAGATTAGATTAGAAGCAAATATATTTGGTACGCCAGATGGTAAAAATGAGTTAGAGTTTAAAGTTGTTGATACAGGTAATGGTATGTCTAAAGAAGAGATAGATAATTTATATAAACCATATTACAATGATGATAATAAAGAGTATATCGGATTAAGTCTTTATGTTACAAAAGAGTTAGTTGAATTAATGGGTGGTTCAATCTCTGTTATTAGTGTAAAGGATAAGGGAAGTACATTTATAGTTATATTGCCTATTGATGTTATTGATAATTCAAATAATATGGATTATATGCTTAGTGAAAAGACTTCTATATCCAAAAAAGTTCTAATATCTGATACAAATTATAATTCGGCATTAGCAATTAGAAATATGTTTAATTATTTTGATTATGATGTAAACTTAATCTCTGCAACAGATTTCAATAAAGATGCTTTACATCTTACAGAGTATGATATGGTATTTTTAGATGAGAAACTATTCTCTCCAGAGATTGTATCTTATTTAGAGAAGACAGTTGAATATCTTGATGGGATAGGGAAAGAAAATGGATTAAAGATAGTAGCATTAGAGTCTATTTTTTCTCAACATAAAAATAGATTAGTAGATGAAATATCTGATAGAGTGTTAACTAAACCATTAAATCAAGAAAGACTTTTTGAATTAATTACAGATTTATATCAACATGAGATACCTAGAAATCTTCCAACTCTTGTAGAAGAGAATAAAAAGAGCATACTATTTACTCATCAGGATGCTTTAGAAGAGGCAGAGAATATTAGACGAGAACATTTTGCTGATTTTGATGGTTCAAAAATACTTTTAGTTGAAGATAATTTAATTAATCAAAAAGTATTAATCAATATTCTTGATAAATCAGGAATAGAGATAATAGTAGCAAATAACGGATTAGAGGCTTTAAATTTAATTATAGAAGATAAGATAGATTTTGACTTAGTTCTAATGGATATTAATATGCCAGTCATGGATGGATATACAGCTACTGAAAAACTTAGAGAGATAGATTTATTTAATGAATTACCTATCGTTGCCTTTAGTGCTTTAGTTTTAGATAGTGAGATTAAAAAGATGTATGATTGTGGCATGAATGCCTTTTTGTCTAAACCTATTAATATGGGTAAAATGTATAGTGCATTTGAATTGTTTTTAGATATAAATATGAGTGGAAGACGAGAGGTTTTACCAGAGGAAGAAGAAATCTCTGAGATTGATGGATTAAATGTTGAGGAGGGTATTAATTATGCAAATGGAAATCCTGCAATATATATGGAAGTTCTAAATGAATTTATAGAGGCTTATGGTGATAGTGGAGAAGCATTTGAAAAGCTTGTAAATGAGAATAGAAATGAACAGATTAAAATGTTAAGTCTTGATATGAAAGGTCTAACAGGAGCAATAGGTGCTAAAGATATGTTCTTCCAAGTCAATGAAATTCATAAACTCTTTATATACAATAATCAACATTTATTACATAAATATGTAGATAGCTACAAAAAAGAATTAGAGAGACTTAAAAAAGCTATACGAAAGTACCTCGATAGTCAACACTAAAGTGGAATTTTTAAGAAAAAATTCCATCTAAAATAGTATTTACATAATCATTGGCCTTAAATTGAATAAGGTCCTTTGGTTGTTCTCCTATACCTATATAGAATATTGGCATTTTAAGCTCATCAGCAATTGTCAGTACAGAACCACCTTTTGCTGTTCCATCAAGTTTTGTAATAATAATGCCATCAATACCTATCATTTCATTAAATGCTTTAGCTTGATTAATAGATGAACTACCTTGTGTTCCATCTAATATTAAAAGTTTCCGATGAGGTGCAGTCTCTTCAACCTTTCCAGCTATTCTAATCATTTTTTTAAGCTCTTCACTTAGATTTACTTGAGTATGTAATCTTCCTGCTGTATCTATAATTACATTATCAATATTTTTTGCTTTAG
>Ga0256837_1001740_pt1 | contig 14500 bp, 15 predicted proteins | sample 4562384metaG_FD_185976 | JGI IMG/M metagenome (GOLD analysis project Ga0256837, IMG submission 185976) | Hydrothermal vent microbial communities from Guaymas Basin, Mexico - 4561-384 | ecosystem: Environmental > Aquatic > Marine > Hydrothermal vents | place: Mexico: Guaymas Basin | collected... | reverse complement strand
TGATATTTAATAAGCTCAAATTCTTCTTTTTCAAGCTTTCCCGGTTTTAACAAAATAGAATCGGGAATACCAACTTTTCCTAAATCATGTAACAATCCCGCAAAATACAAATCGTTTACTTCCTCATCGGAAAGTCTTAAAAATCTTCCGAAATCTTTAGCGTAATTCGCAACTCTTTCAGAATGCCCCTGAGTATACACGTCTCTAAGTTCGATAGAATAAACAAGAGGTTTTAATTCTTCAATTTTTTTATCTAAATCTCTCAAAACCACCTCTTTTCTTGATATTTCTCTTTTTTTTAGGTATATTCCAATGTAATATTTTACCACAAAAGGAGATAAATGGATAAAAAATTCGAAGATATGAATATAAAAGAAAAAATAGAAGCAATAGAAAATGTATTAAAAAAAGACATTATGCCGATGCTCGCATTTGACGGAGGATATGCGGAAGTAGTAGATGTAAGAGAAGCCAACAATGACGAAACGCATGTATTTATCAGATACGGAGGTGCCTGCGCGGCTTGCAGCAGTGCTGGAGGCGCTACTCTTTTTGCAATAGAAGAGACCCTCAGAAAAAGATTAAATACAGATAAAATAAGGGTATTCCCCCTATGAAAACACTGTTTTACGTAATTTCGGCACTTGGGTTTTTGCTTCCTTACCTGCTTAAATTTTCTTTTACTTTGTTTAACGACGAATCAAAAGTATTTGCAATTTATTTACTCTCAAAATTTAACTTAATATATTTCGCAATACTTATTACGCTGTTTTTTGCCGGACTCAGATACAAAAAACTTCAAATAGCCCAAATACTGTTTGTAACAGGATATATAGGAAGTGTTTTATTGAATTATTTTATTTTAGCTCCTAAAAAAATAGCAAATTTTGCAAAAGAAAACAATTTGACGCTTGTAAAAGTAACAGAACTTAAAAACTACCCCCATTTTAAAATAATAAAACAGGAAGCCGGATGGGCGGCTATAAAATTAACCCCTCATTTAAAAAACACGCTTCCGTTTAACTATAAAAAGGACAGAAGAGAATGAAAGTTTTAATCATTGGAGGAGGGCCTGCGGGCTCAACAGCGGCAAGACTTTTGGCAAAAGAAGGATTTGATACTACGTTAATTCAGGATAAGATATGGGACAAACCTTGCGGAGGCGGAGTTAAAACCAAAATTTTCGAACAGTTTCAAATCCCAAAAAGCCTTATTAAACACACACTCTCAAAAGTAGAAATAATATATAAAAACAAAATAATTTCCATTCCTTTAAAAGGAAAAAATTTAAGCATCGTTTTTAGATACGAATTCGACCAGACTCTTAGAGATTTGGCTCAAAAAGACGGGGCTAAATTATATTATGGAAAATTCGGAGGCTTTGAACAAGAAAAAGCGGTTGTAAAAATAAAAAACGAAAAAATACTTTTCGAATACGATATTTTAATCGCCGCAGACGGAGTAAACTCCAGCGTAAGAAAAGCCTTAAACTTGCCTCCGATACCAAAAACAATAACGCATTACTCAAAAACGAATAAATACAAAACCGAAGTCTGTGAATTCTTTTTTGAACAAAAATACGGAGGCGAATATTACGGATGGGCTTTTCCCCATGGAGATTTAACGCACATAGGAAGCGTAGACGCCAAAAGTTTTAAAAACCTGTGTGAATATCTAAAAGTCAAGGAAAAACCTAAAGGCTATTTTATTCCGACTTGGAGAGAAAATATAATTATTCAAAAAAACAACATCTATTTTGTAGGAGACGCCGCGGGACAGGTTATGCCTCTTAGTTTTGAGGGAATTTATTATGCAATAAAATCGGCTGAAATTTTGGCAAACTCCATAATCAGCCAAAAAGATTATAAAAAAGAGTGGGAAAAAAGGTTTTTAAAACAGTTCAAATTTATGAAAAGGCTCGAAAACCTTATGAAAAATGCTCTTTTTAGAGACATTATGGTAAAAGCACATAATTTAAAATTTGTAAGAAATTTCAGCGTAAATTTATGGCTTGGTAAAGTATAATTTCACAAAAAGGTTATCATATGAAAATATCCGTAGTAGTACCTCTTATGAACGAAGAAGACAATATAAAATATTTAATAGAAGAAGTGGATAAAGCCCTTAAAGATTTTGACTACGAACTTATTTTAGTGGATGACGGAAGTACGGATAATACCGTAGAAGAGATAAAAAAACATATGAACGATAAAACAAAACTTGTAATACTAAACAGAAATTACGGTCAGACATCGGCTATGGCGGCCGGTATCGAAATCGCCCAGGGAGATATAATAGTCACAATAGACGGGGATTTGCAAAATGACCCAAGCGACATTCCTATGATGATAGAAAAACTAAACGAAGGTTACGATGTCGTAGCGGGAATAAGAGCAAAAAGACAGGATGAGCCCTTTAGAAAATTTCTTAGTAAAATAGCAAACAAAATCATTAGAAAAATAACAGGCGTTCATATAACAGATTACGGATGCACGTTAAAAGTCTTTAAAAAAGATGTGGCGAAAAATTTAGGACTTTACGGAGAGCTTCACAGATTTATACCGATTTTAGCTGAAATGTACGGGGCGAAAATAACAGAAGTTCCCGTAAAACATCACGAAAGAAAGTTTGGACAGAGCAAATACGGCTTTAACAGAATATTTAAGGTTATAAGCGATTTGATGTATCTTGTTTTTATGCAAAAATTCGGTCAAAAACCTATGCATTTTTTCGGTACCGTAGGTTTTATTATGTTCAGCATCGGTGCTTTAATTGATTTTTATCTTTTTATATTAAAACTTTTCGGACAAAGTATAGGCAGCAGACCTCTTTTAACTCTTGGTACAATGCTTATACTAGGGGGAATTCAGCTGATAACAACAGGGTTTTTAGCTGAAATTATGATAAGGACTTATTACGAAAGTCAGGGCAAAAAGCCTTACGTAATAAAAGAAATAGTGGAAAAGCATGAAGAAAAAAATTAAACTTCTAATAAAAATTCTTTTTATTTTTGCGGCCTTTTATATAATTTTTCAAAAAGTGGATATCAATGAGCTAAAAAATATTAAACTTCACAATCCTTTATTTCTTTTTTTAGCTTTTATTTTTTATAACGCATCACAAATAATATCCACATTAAGAATTCATATATACTTAAAAAACATAAATGTAACTCCAAGCTTTAAAAAACAGCTTATGCTATATTATGTAGGAATGTTTTACAGCACCATCTTACCAGGAGGAATAGGGGGAGAGGTATATAAAGCGTATAAATTCCAAAAAAAATATAAAAAGGGGTATAAAAAAATCATAAAAGCGCTCCTTATCGACAGGATTTCCGGACTGTTTGCGATAATGTTTTTAATAGGTATTATTATATTTATTTCTTCTTTTCGGCAATTTGTATGGGTTATAGGATTTTTAATTGTTATAGCGCCTTTTGGACTTTATTTCCTGCATAAAACACTGTTTTTGGAATTTGACTTTTACCCTTTTTTATATTCTGTAATAATTCAGTTGCTCCAGGGACTTTCATTTTTGGCGATTTTACTTTCTCTTGGAATAAAAGAGCATCTAATAGACCTTATTATTTTATTTTTTATATCTTCAATAATTAGCGCTATCCCAATTTCTATAGGAGGAGTTGGACTTAGAGAACTTACCTTTCTTTACGGTCTTGAATATCTGCATTTAAATCCGGCTACAGGCGTAGTGGCGGCATTTTTATTTTTTGTAATTTCTCTTATTTCAAGCGCTATTGGAATTTTATTCTTAAAAGGAGTAGAAGATGTTTAACACGCCTGTTTTTCAATTAGGAGACATATCCGTAAAATTAGAATATAAAAACCCAGCCGGAAGCATAAAAGACAGACCCGCTCTTTTTATGTGTAAAGAAGCTTTTTTAAAAGGATATAGAGAAATTGTAGAAGTAACAAGCGGCAATACGGGAATAGCACTGGCTTTTTACGCTCAGAAATTTAACCTAAAAGCCACTATCTTTATGCCAAAAAGCTATTCAATCGAAAGACAAAAACTCTTAAAAGCTTACGGGGCAAATTTAATCTTAACCGATGGGACCATAGCTGATGCTATAAAAGAAGCCCAAGATTACGTTCAAAAGAAAAACGCTTATTTTGCAAAACAGTTTGAAAACCCCATAAACTCCTCCTCTCAGGAAATTACAGGGCTTGAAATTTTAAATCAAATAAAAGGCATAAAAAATTTCGTATGTGCCGTTGGCAGCGGCGGCAGCATTAGCGGAATAGGAAAAGTTTTAAAACCTTTAGGTGTTAAAATAATAGCCGTAGAGTCAAAAAATTCCCCTGTAATTTATAATAAAATCTATAAAAAAAATTTGCCTGTAAAACCTCATAAAATTCAGGGAATAGGTGCAGGATTTATTCCTAAAACATTGAATTTGAATTTAGTAGACGACGTAATTTTAATAGACGACGAAGAAGCAATAGAATTTATGAAACAACTTCCTAAAAAAGGAATAATAGGAGGCATCTCTACAGCCGCAAACATACTAGCTTCCCAACAACTAAAAGGAAAAACCGTAACACTAGCACCTGATGGAATAGAAAGATATCTTTCTATATTCTGACAAACAGCTTTTTATGTTTTAATACTTTCGGAAGATACCTTCTTCCCTCATCCGTAGGAAGCCTGCGGGTTAACCTGTAATATACTTCCCTAGGAGAGAGTTTATTGATAATCGCTATGGCTCTATCTCTTCTTATGCTAAAAACCTTATAAACATTGCCTATTCCGCTGTTATAAGCGGCAATCGCCAGATACTCCCTTGAGATGGGATTTTTAATTTTTTTAAGATAACGGTAAAAAAGAACGTTTAAATAAGCCGTTCCTATATTTATATTGTTTTTTGGAACGAATAAAAACTCTTTTGAAGGCACTTTTTTATAACCGTAAGCCCTCTCATACCCCTCAACCCCAGCAGTAGTAGGAACAATCTGCATAAGCCCAAAAGCCGGAACGTAGCTTACCGCATAAGGGTTAAAGTCGCTTTCGGTCTTAATTATCGCAAAAACAAGCGTTTTGGAAATAGCATATTTTTTAGAATAAGTCACAACATAAGGTTTATATCTTCTCGCCCTTATATCTTCGGCGTTTTTTGTTAAAGGAAACGTCACGTAATAGACCGTTTTATTTTTTATTTTATAGTGTCTGTATTTATGCTTTAAAAGCCAATTAGCATACCTGTTTGCCCTCCAAGGATATAAAACCACCTTTCCTTCAAAATCTTTTATCTGTCCCGCTAAAAAAGGCTTTCCTTTTAATACTATTTTATCACTGAACAAATCGACGCTTCTTGGGTCTTCTGGCATTAGCATCGTATTTACAAGCGCTTTTTTAAATTTTTTCTTATTATTAACAATACTTTCTACTTTTACATATCCTTTTTCAAAATTTATAATAGCCCTCGCCTTATAGCCTTCTTCATATTTTACAAGTGTCGTGGTAGAAGGTTTTTTAGGATTTGGCCATATGGAAATAGCTTTTACAAACCGTCTGATTTCTTTTCTGAAATTTAAAATAAAACTTTTTATATCCCTCTGAAGCGCTTCGGGATGGGTTATATAATATCTTTTTTTTGCTTTAACATAAGATTTAAAAACAGTTGAAGGATTTTTAGAAGTTACGGCTTTGGCAATATAATGATAATCGCTTACGCTACAGCCTATAAAAAATATACTTAGAAATATCCACTTAAAAATATTTTCCCCTTCTATAAAATTAGTATAAGATTTTAATATAAAACTTATGAATAGTCAAAAAGTATCGAAGATGATATTTGGAGAAATTCATGGAGCCGGCGAAGGGACTCGAACCCCCGACCTGCTGATTACAAATCAGCTGCTCTAGCCAACTGAGCTACGCCGGCATTAAGGGCCAGACACTTAATATCTAATTTTTAAATGGCTCCGGCGGCAGGACTCGAACCTGCGACCCGACGGTTAACAGCCGTCTGCTCTACCGACTGAGCTACGCCGGAATAAGTGATGAAATTATAACAAAAAAAAGAAAAAAATCAAGAACTACGTCCTGTATTCCGCATTAATTTTTACATAATCATAGCTTAAATCACATCCGTAAGCGGTAAACGCCCCGTTACCAACACCTATATCCACATAAATTTTAAATTCTCTTTTTTTCATTACCTCATGGGCTTTTTTTTCTGTTTCTTCATCAAAAATAATTTGGCCCTTATCATAAACAACAACATTTTCAAAAGCGATTTTAAGCTTTTCTTCATCACACTCAACCCCGCTTGCCCCAATGGTTGAAGCTATTCTACCCCAGTTGGGGTCCTCTCCGAAAATAGCCGTTTTTACAAGCAAAGAATTTGTTAACGCTTTTCCCGCTATTTTTGCCTCTTGATTATTTTTAGCTCCCGTAACAACAAACGCCACCGTTTTAGTAGCGCCTTCTCCATCCCTTACTATATCAAGGGCTAGTTTTAACATAACCTGCTTTAAAGCTTCTTTAAAAGCCTCTTTATCATATCCTCCGTTTCTTGTGGTCATTAAAAACACGCTGTCGTTTGTAGAAGTATCCCCGTCAACACTTATAGCATTAAAAGTAGATTCATTAGTCTCTCTTACAATCTCCCACATATCCTCAACGGGTATATCGGCATCGGTCGTAATAAAACAAAGCATTGTAGCCATTGCCGGATTTATCATTCCGGCTCCCTTAGCTACTCCGCCTATTTTAAATTTTCCAAAATTCCCTTCAACTTCAAAAGCTATTTCCTTTTCAAAAGAATCGGTAGTCATAATAGCTCTTGCAAACTTATTGGAATTCCTCTCATCTAAATCGAATTTATCAATAGCTTTTTTTATCTTTTCCTTATCAAGCCTTACTCCAATTACCCCGGTTGAGTTCATAATAGGATTTAATGTATCAATTTTTTTATTTACATATGCCATAAGCTCTTCAATATCCGATATACCTTCTTCACCCGTTAAAGCGTTCGCGTTTTTGGAATTTGCCAAAATAAAATTTGTTTTTTTTATATTTTTTCTTTTTACGTATTTAATAGGTGCCGCTTGAAATTTATTGGTGGTAAATAAATAAACAATATCCATAGGTTTATCGCTTCTTATAAACCCAACGTCATACCCTTCTTTTTTAAATCCGGCGTTTACCGCCGAAGCGTATATACCATCAACCGCACAAATTCCTTTTTCTATAGGCGTAATTCTAAAATTCATTTTTTTCTCCTATATAAAGTCTAACTCTTTAGGCTTAGTCGTACTTCTTATAACCTTTCTGGCTTTTTTCATATCTTTAGCCGTCCCTATAATCAACAATATATCTCCGGGTTTAACAGTAATATCTCCTTTTGGAATGGGAATGAATTTACCATTTGCTTCTTTAATACCTACTACAGTAACATCAAAAAGCTCTCTTAAGTGAGCATCTTTTAATTTTTTATACGCAACCCATGATTTTTTGCTAACGGTAATTTCTTCCAAATCAAGAGGCGTATCTACGGAATATACAAATTCTTCCAAAATATTTTTGACATCAGGGTCTACCGTTATGGCTGTTATTCTTTTTGCTATAAGTTTGGTAGGAGAGAGCACTTCATCAGCACCCAGCCTTTTTAGTTTTTCTATTTCTTCTTCCGTATTCGCCACGGATAAAATATAATAAGGATGTCTTTTTAAATCTTTTTCATAAAGCCTGACACTGCTTACCACGGCAATGTTGTCGGGAATATTATTTGATAAAGTAATTACTCCTTTAGCGCTGCTTAAATGCGATTTTTTTAAAGCCAACAGAGTATGGGGTTCAGACTGAATATAAAAAGGATATTTATACTTTCGGGCAATCTGTTCTAAATGTTCGTTAGGGTCGACTACAACAAAAGGAATATGGGCATGTCTGAGTTCTTTTGTAAGTTCAATAGTATAATCGTTATGATAGCACACAACCACATGGTTTTTAAGTCTGGCTATTTTATAAAGCATTCTATTCTCCTTAAGCAGCGCTAAAAGACGCCCTTTGTTAATAGTATCTACAATTACCCCTAAAGCGTAAGAAAAAACAGCAAATCCGGCAATAATCAAAAATATGGTAAAAATTCTTCCTATCTTGGAAATAGGGGCTATTTCTCCAAATCCTACAGTGGTAAAAGTAATTCCGGTCTGATACAAAGCGTCCATTAAAGAAAAATTATCTATCCAAATATAACCTAAAGTACCGAACAACATAACTAAAATAGTTAAAATTACAGGAGCTCTGAAAGGTTTTAGTTCAGACCATATATCAGCAGATAAATCAACTTCAGGTTTTTCGCTTTTTTCCCAATGAAGAAATGTAATAAGTTTATTAAAAAAGGATTTTTTAAAATTAACAGATTTCATTTATACCCCAAAAAGGGGAAACTTATACTGATTTTTTCAAGCTTTTAAGACAGCTTGTACAGATTTTAATTCTTTTTCTCTCACCGTCTATTTCAATTCTCACATGTTGAATATTCGGGTCGAATTTATGTCTTGTTTTTCTGTTTGAGTGGCTCACTCTGTTTCCGAATTGAGGACCTTTACCACAGATTTCACATCTTCTAGCCATTGTCGTCCTTTATTATTTTTTAGAGTTTGAAATTATATCAAAAAAAATCATCTACTATTGTTAAATAATTTCCTTATAAAAAGGAATTAATGCAACTCTTCATTTAATTTAACTTCTCTTCTGCTTCTAAACGCAACCATTTTTCCTTTTGTAGTGTCAAATCTATAATGAATACCGTTAAGCCCTGCGAGCTCAAGACCTTTGAAATATTCTTTATATTCAGCTTTCCATTCAGGATTTACTTCTTTAATTTTATTGAATTCATCCTCGCTTATCCAGATTTTAGTACCCTCAAGCACAGCAATCCCGGCATCAACAATACATCCGTCCCCTAAAGGAATACCTGTTACGCTATTTGCCCCAAGAAGCGTGTTTCTTCCTATAGTAACAGGATTCCCGTTTGTTCCGCTGAGAACTCCTAAAATGGAAGCTCCCCCGCCAACGTCGGCACCCTCTTTTACAACGGCACTTGAGCTGATTCTTCCCTCAACCATAACCGGACCCTCAGTACCGGCATTAAAGTTAATATAACTAGCTCCCGGCATTACGGTTGTTCCCGGTGCCAACTGAGCTCCCATTCTAACTTTTGCTGTATCAAGAATTCTAATATTGTCTTCAGGCACTACATGAGATAAAAATCTAGGAAATTTATCCACATACTCAATCTCAGGATAAGCATCACGCAGTTTTAGTTCAATTTCATTCGCTCTTAAGTAATCAAGCTCAATAGGAACATTTCCAACCCATGCACAGTTATGAAGCACTCCAAAAGCTCCGTTTAGATTAATACTTCTTAAAGGAACTTTTCTTTGAGAGAGGGCATACAGTTTAAGATATACCGCCTCTACGCTTTTTGGATTGGTATCTTCAAACAAAAAGCATATTCTGTAATTATCATAATTATCCTCTTCAAAAATTTCTTTTAATACTTTTAATACCTGAATATTTTTATGCCTATCACCTAAAGCCTCGGCAACCAAATCCTCACCGAAATAGTTAAGAGCCGTATCCACAAATTCTTTTGTAACGGGAGCTACAAATTCACTCCCGCTAAAATCAATATCAACCCCCGTTTCAATTAAACTTCTAATAAATACGGCCGCACTGCCGAAATTTTCGTTCCAGTTAACTACGGGATATGTCGCCTGTAAAATTTTATCGTGATTTAACTGTCCAAGGTCAACCCTTGCAATACCAAATGCCAAAGGCTTTTTATAGTTTTCTATATTTTCTACCAATTTTTCAAACATCGCAATCCTTTTTAATTGAATTTTATCATAATTTGCACTCTTTCGGTTTAAGCTCGCATCTGAGGGCAAGCTCTATAAGTTTTTCGGCAAGCTCTTTTGATTTGTCGATAACATAAACATTATGATTTTTATAAAATTCTTTTTCAACCTCATCGTCTGTTAAAACGATAATATTTAAATTAGGGTTAATATTAAGAAGATTTTCCGTAATTAAATGCGTATGTTCTTCATTAAGCGTAGTAATTATAACGGCACTTGCATCCTCTACATTTAGACTCTCAAGCACCCTTTTATTTGCGGCATTTCCAAAAATTACGTTATCGCCGTTTTTCAGCCCCTGTTTTACCATTTCTATCTGTTTGTCTATAGCTACATACGGAATACCTGCACGAGTCAGTTTTCTGGCAATTCTTTGACCTATTTTATCATATCCTATAAGAATAATATGACCTTTAACTTCTGCCGGGGCTATTTCGTACTCTTCAAAATTTTGAACGTCTTTATCGAAAATATCGGCTATTTTATAAATATATCTTAAAATAAAAGGAGTTAAAATCATAGAAATAACAACCACTACCACCAGCTTTTGCAAAAGATTACTATCCACCAGATTATATTTTCCAAGCAAAGCAAAAATAACAAAAGCAAACTCACCCACTTGGGAAAGAATAAAAGCCGTTTTTATGGCTATACGGTTATGTTTAACAAAATATTTAAGCATAAAATAAATAATTCCGGCTTTAAGCGCCATAATAGCAACACTCATCAATAAAATCGAAAATATATTTTCAGCTACAAACTTAATATTGACCATAAGTCCTACGGAGACGAAAAATATACCAAGCAATAAATCCCTAAACGGTACAAGGTCGGCTTCTATCTGATATTTATATTTTGTTTCGCTTAAAATCATACCCGCCAAAAACGCTCCTAAAGAATAGCTAAGACCAAAAAAGTGGGCTATTTCGGCAGCCGTTAACACAACCAGCAAAACCGTAGCCATAAATATTTCGTCTGATTTTGTTTTTGTGGCATGGCTTATTATAAAAGGTGCGATATACTTTCCGTAAATAACAATAAAAACCCCAAGGGCTAAAAAACCGCCTATTGTTTTTAAAACAAGCTGCGTAAGGTTAGCGTCTTTATTTACTATAATTGAAATTGCTATTAAAATAGGAATTACGGCAATATCCTGAAACAGCAAAATCCCAAGAGCTATACGCCCGTAAGGTTTTGATATTTCGCGGCTTTCGTTAAGGAGTTTTAGCACTATTGCCGTAGAACTAAGAGCCAAAGCAGAACCTATAACAAAAGCTATTCTTATATCCATATCAAAAAACCACCAAAAGACAAATCCAAATATGCTTCCAACTATTGTCATCTCCGCCAAACCAAATCCAAATACCTCTTTTTTCATGGATTTGAGTTTCTCAGGTGAAAATTCAAGTCCTATCATAAACATCAAAAATACAATACCAAGCTCAGCAACCACTTCTATAGTATGTTTGTCAAGATGAAAAATATTGGAAATTATAATCCCCGTAAAAATATATCCGATAATAGGAGGTATTTTAAACCTCGCAAAAGGAATGTTAAAACTAAGAGCAATAAAAAGTAAAACGATTACCACCAAAATAGGATTAACCATTAATAACCTTTACAACAATTTCCCTTTCCCTAGGTCCGTCAAACTCTACAAGATAAATTCCCTGCCACTCTCCAAGCAGTACATCTGCGTTTTCCACTATAAACGTTAAATCACTTCTTAAAAAAGCGGCTTTTAAATGAGCCCTGGCGTTAGAGTGAGAATAATTCCTAAAAGGCACGATATCTTTAAACATTCCGAGTAAATCCCTCTTTAACGCAGCGTCGCTTTTTTCAAAAACTATTAGACTCGCTGTGGAATGGGGACAAAAAACAACCGCTATACCGTCTTTAACTCCGCTTTTTATAACAGTTTCTTTTATTTCCCGGGTTATATCTATAACTTCTGATTTATAATTTGTTTTTATCTTTATTTTATGCATATCTCTCCTTTAATTTTTTGAATTTTTATTCAAAAACTCTTTTAAAAGTTTATATTCCCTTTTATCAAAATAACGCGTTTTTCCGGTAGGCAGCGCATTAAGAGAGACCCATCCGTATGAGAGCCTTTTTAAATCAAGAACGTCTCTTCCGAAATGGGCAAAAAATCTTCTCAGTTCCCTGTTTTTACCTTCCCCGATTGCGACTTTAAGAGTAGAATATTTTGGGTCGTTTTTAATAATCTGATAACTTAAAAAAGGCTTTAATTCCATTTTTTTATCGCCTGATAGTTTGTGAGCCCCTTCTTTACCTACCACAATTCCTTCCTGCATAGCCTTTTCCATCTCCGGGGTTATATTCCCTTTAATTCTAAGTTTATACACTCTTGGCAAATCAGAAGTCATTAAAGCGTCTGCAACTTTTGGAGAATCGGTTAAAATCAAAAGACCTTCACTTGCAAAATCAAGTCTGCCTACGGGAATAAAATGTCTGTATTTTTTCGGAAGAGAATCGTATATCGTCTTTCTACCCCTGTCGTCTTTTTTCGTTACCAATTCTCCCCTTGGCTTGTTATACACTATACATGTATATTTAGTACTCTTTTTAACGGGTCTGCCGTTGACGGCTACTTTATCGCCCGGCTGTACGTCGTATGCGGGATTTGTCACAACAACCCCGTTAACTTTTACCTTTCCGTCAAAAATCAGTTTATCAGCTTCTCTTCTTGAATAAGTCGTATGGTGACTTATAAATTTATTCAGTCTCAATATATCTCCTTAATATTTATTTTATTCCGGCTTCCACCAAATCATGAATATGAATAACGCCTATTATCTCTCCGTTATCATTTTCTACGGGCAACAGTTGAATTTTATTATCTTCCATAAATTTAAGGGCATCACTTGCCAAAATATCGGCTTTAACGCTCTTAGGATTTAACGAAGCGAAACTTAAAGCTTTTTTATTCAAATCAAAGTTTTCGCTCATCATAGCCCGTCTAAGGTCCCCGTCGCTTAAAAGGGCCTTTATTTTTCCTTTATCAAGAAAAAGAATATGTCCTATTTTACCTTCCGTCATTTTTATTATCGCTTCTTTTAACGTATCGTTCTCATCCGCTACTGGAAAATCTTTTTTCATCAAATCTTTAACTTTTACAAAAAGCCTTTTTCCAAGGCTTCCTCCCGGATGAAAAGAGGCAAAATCCTCTTTTGTAAAATTTCTTTTTTTCATAAGACACACAGCTAATGCGTCTCCCATAGCAAGGGTCAGGGTTGTGGAACTTGTAGGGGCCACATTTAAAGGACACGCTTCTTTATCCACATGAATATTTAATACAACATCCGCATATCTTGCAAGAGTAGAACTCTTATCACCGGTCATTGCAATCAAAGGAACGTCAAATCTTTTAATATGAGGCAAAATCTTTATAAGCTCTTCGCTCTCTCCACTGTAGCTGATGGCAAGAACGCTGTCGTCTTTTGTAATCATTCCAAGGTCTCCGTGAAGGGCTTCTGTTGGATGGATAAAAAAACTAGGAGTCCCCGTACTTGCTAACGTTGCGGCGATTTTAGAGCCTATAAGACCTGATTTTCCAACCCCCGTTACTATCAGTTTTCCTTTTGTATTGTAGGCGATTTCTACGGCTTTGTCAATTCCTTTAACATCCGCTCTTAATAAAGCATCGGCTTCAATATTTAAAACTTCCCTTGCTATTTTTTTAAAATTCACTTTTTGCCTTTTTTATGTAATTATATCACAATTTACATGTTACTTTTTCACACACATATTAACTTAAAATATTTTAAAATGTAACAATTCGTAAAACAAAGCGTTATAATTCAAACAAAAAAGGATTGCTATGAGCTTCATAGAAGAATATAAAAAACACACTGAAGAAAGAGCAAAACTTGGAATTCCGCCACTTCCTCTAACAGCCGAGCAAACTGCAGAGCTTGTTGAGCTTTTAAAAATGGTTCCTATACCTGAAGAAGAATACTTAATGGACCTGTTTTTAAATCACATCAACCCGGGAGTTGACGACGCGGCATATGTAAAAGCGGCGTTTTTAAACGATATAGTCCAGGGTAAAACTTCAAGCCCTGCAATTCTTAAAAAAAGAGCCGTTGAAATTCTTGGTACTATGCTTGGAGGCTACAACGTAAAACCTCTAATCGACGCATTGAGCCATGAAGATGAAGAGGTGGCACAAGAAGCCGCAAATCAGCTAAAAAACACTCTTTTAGTTTATGACGCATTCCATGACGTGGAAGACTTGGCAAAAAAAGGAAACAAATACGCTAAGGAAGTAATGGAAAGCTGGGCAAACGCAGAGTGGTTTACTAAAAAACCTAAACTTCCTGAAAGTATCAAAGCCGTAGTATTTAAAGTACCAGGTGAGACAAACACAGACGACCTAAGTCCGGCAAGTGAAGCGTTTACAAGAAGCGATATTCCTCTTCATGCACTTTCAATGCTAAAAGCTAAAATGCCTGACGCCCTTGAAAAAATCGAAGAGCTTAAAAAAACAGGGCATCCCGTAGCATTCGTAGGTGACGTTGTAGGTACGGGTAGTTCAAGAAAATCTGCGGCAAATTCACTTATCTGGCATATCGGTGAAGAAA
>Ga0256837_1001738_pt1 | contig 14522 bp, 14 predicted proteins | sample 4562384metaG_FD_185976 | JGI IMG/M metagenome (GOLD analysis project Ga0256837, IMG submission 185976) | Hydrothermal vent microbial communities from Guaymas Basin, Mexico - 4561-384 | ecosystem: Environmental > Aquatic > Marine > Hydrothermal vents | place: Mexico: Guaymas Basin | collected... | reverse complement strand
AATCACTACATTCTGTTACTTTTACTCACATATAGATAGTAATCATAACATTTTTATAAACTATAAAACTTAAAATATAGGCTAAAGTATATTTGAGTTGTTTTTAACTAATTATTAAGATAAATATGACTAAAATGATAGCTAATAAATAGTTGTCATTAAAGAGTACTATAGACTTAATTTAAGCATAATTTAGATAAAATAAGCAAATTAAATTTATACTTTAAGGAGAATTGATTTATGAATAATTATAAAAAAGCAGTTGAAGAATTAGCAAAAAATTCAGAAAATTTAGAATTTGATAATAAAGGCAATGAACATGCTTCTGTTGTATTAGAAAATATGTTGAAATATGCTAAAAAAAGTTTTAAAATATATACTGGAAATTTTAATGGGGATGTAGCTAATAATGATGCTTTTTTAAAATATTTTAATAAATTTATAGAAAATAAAAATGAAGTTAAAGTTATAATTGAATCTTTACCTGATGATGAAGTAAATTACTCAAAAGCACTAAAAAGAATTATTGATTTAAATAATAATCCTGCTTATAATGTAAAGTATAAGTTAGCAACAGAGGCTTTTAAAAAAGAATTGGAAAATATTTTTCAAAATAAAAAACCTTGTCATTTCTCAATTAGTGATTCTAAAGCATATAGAGTAGAAATAGAGCCTAATACTTATAAAGCTATAGTTAATTTCAATGACCCACAAATTACACAAAAATTAGAATTAATTTTTGATAATTTTTTCAAAAATTAGTAAGAGGTATAAAATACATTGAATAATCTTATTATTAGTGGTTATACATCTTTGTATGAATTAAGTGCTGCTTTTAATTTTGCATATACTGCTTCAGCTCAATTTAGAGATGTTATTAAAAGTGGTTTTTTACAAGATAGTAGATTATTATCTAATAATATAAAATTAAGATTAAAAAAAATAAATACAGAATTAATTATATACAATGAATCTGAGTTTTTAAATGATAAAAAAGATATAATAATAAAAAAATTGAATGATTTACACAATGATTTACAAAATGAAGAAAAAAAATTAAATAATGAAATAGAACAAGCACAATCTACATTAACTAATAAATTTAAACCATTATATATTGTATCTGCTTTATTCAGTTTTTTTATGCTTTTTTTAGCTGGTGAAGAAGTATATAGTAATTTATTTCCAAAACAAGAATTAATCTTTTCATTAATAGGCTTAAGTATAGTTATATTTTATATTATTGTGGATACATTTTGGAAACCTAATAAAAATTTATCTATAATATATACTTCAACAATTAGTATTATTATATTACTATCATCAATTTTATTAGATTTATCCTTTTTAAAAGAAAATAATTTTATTGAAATAATTAATAATAAAATGTTAGTTAATGTATCAATAATATTCAGTATTTTCCCTTTTATATTTGCTTATACTAGATTATTTACAAATGCCTTATGGATTTCAGTAAAGTATAGATTTATATTTTATAAAATTAATCGTAAAGCAAATAATATCAATAAAAAATTAAATGAGTTTAAAAATGCACATAATTTTTTTAATGATGCAGAAATGACAACAAATCGTAGGAACTAACAAGGCTATACGGCAGTAATTTAGGCTTTATATTGAAAACCATATTTCAAGTTATTCCAATATAAAAGTGAAAATATCGCCTTGTAGTTCAACTCAACCGTTAAGTGAGTAAAGGAATATAACGAATGTATCAAATAGATAAAGACAAAAATCGTATTAAAGAAATAAGCAAAAAAACATTTTCTGAATTAGGTTTTAGAGAAAGAGAACATTTGCAAGAATGGATAGCATACAATCCAAATGTTTTTGGTGAAGAGTTATTGATAATACAAAAAGAGTTTGCTAACTTTGATGATACAAATGAGAGATTAGATTTACTTGCTTTAGATAAAAATGGAAATTTGATCATTATTGAAAACAAACTTGATGATTCTGGAAAAGATGTAACTTGGCAATCTTTAAAATATGCTTCCTACTGCTCAGGACTTACCAAGGAAAATATTACAAAAATTTATCAAGAATATTTAGATAAATACTTTCAAAATGAAAATGCTGAAGATAATTTAGTTGATTTTTTCAATGGTCAAGATTATGAAGAAATTGTATTAAACAATGGGTTTAGTCAAAGAATTATATTGGTTGCATCAAATTTTAGAAAAGAAGTGACTTCGACTGTTTTATGGCTAATGAACTATAAATTAAAGATACAATGTTTTAGAACAACACCATATCAATTCAATGAACAATTATTTATAAATTTTGAACAAATTATTCCAACAAAAGATGCTGAAGATTATATGATTGGTATGGCAGAAAAAGCTCAAAATGATATACAAACACAAACTAAACTACAAAATAGACATATTGTTAGAACAGATTTTTGGAAATTTTTATTAGAAAAAATAAATTTAAAATCAAATCTATTTCAAAATATCAGTCCATCAAAAAACAATTGGATTGGAACAGGTTCTGGAGTTCGTGGTGCTCCTTATAATTTTGTCGTTTCAGGACAATATGCAAGAGTTGAATTATATATTGACAGAGGTAATAAAGAAGAGAACAAACAAGTTTTTGATTATTTATTTGATAAAAAAGATGAAATTGAAAAACAATTTGAAGATAGCTTAACTTGGGAACGGTTAGATGATAAACGAGCGAGTAGAATTAAATATGAAACACAAGGGAATATCTTTGACAAAGAAGAGTGGGAAGCAATGGCAAACTTTATGGTAGATGCAATGATTAAGTTTGAAAATACATTTAAAAATTATATGTCAAAAGTAAATATGGAGTTGAAACACACTTAACAAATCATTGGAGAGAAATATTTGACCCTGCGGCTCAAATATTTCTCAACTCAGTCGTTATCTATTATATAAGGAAATTATTGTGACTTGGAATCTGTTTATATTTATTGTCGTTATACTGATTTCAATTGCAAAGCTACTAGATATTCTTTTTGTTTATAAAAAAGATATTATTCATGATAAAATAATATTATATTGGGTAACACTATCTGATACAAAATTTAAAGATTTACTAAAGATTTCTTTACAAAAAATAAACTTGGTTTTTGATTATACACTAGGTGAAGGTATTAAATTATATAGAAATTTACTTATATTGGAAATAATTTTTATTACATTATTTTTTTATCTTTCATATATAGTTTTAGATGGATTAACTTGGAATTTTTTTGCTCCTCATATAATATGGTCTTCCTTGTGTTTCTTGTCAAGTGTAGTTTTAACTAAAATAATTATAAAAAAAGCGATAAAAACAAAATCAAATCCAAAAATATTAATGTTTCTATTTCTAGATATAGTTATTTTAATAGTATTACTTTCTTTTAATCCTTGGAAAAGTTTATTTTCAACAAATAGTCAAGAATATTATAAAATAATTGAATATTATACTCATTTACCATCAGATAAATTAGATAATAATATTTTAGATATCATTAATAAAACTGATGTGGGTAAATTAAAATCTTTAAAAGATAATGAAATCAAATATTTAATAAAAAGACAACTTGTCAAAGAAACTATAGGTATGAAAATAGAAAAACTAGTTAATTCTTTAAAATTATTATCTAATAAATTTGTTATATTTCCAACTTTACTAAATTTTATTATCATCTTTATTATTTTTATTATGTATTTAATAGCAAAACCAAGTATGTTTTTAATTGAAAGAGTTTTATATACTGTTGCAGAGGATCCTAAAAAAAGTATTTTTGTAATTATAGCTTCATTTTTTAGTGCAATACTAGCATTAATAAATGCATTTATTAAGATTTAAAATTTTTATAACTTTACTTTTATATATTAATCAAAGATAACAAAACTTTGGAGCCAATAAGAAACCCTATCGGGTTCTTATTGGCTCAAGTCCACCGTTATGTGACAAAAGGAATAAATGAATGGAATTACGAAACTTTATAAAAGAAACACTTAAAGATGTACTTGGTGGCATAAATGATGCACAAAAAGAAATTGAAGATGGAGAGATTGTACCATTATTAAATGAGGATGGCTGGAAAGGTTTAGAAACTGGATTAACAAGTTACCAAGCTATTGATTTTGAAGTATCTGTAAATGCTGTTGAAAAAGAAGGCAGTGAAGCAAAACTAAATGTTGTAGCTGCCGTAATTGGTGGTGGAATTTCTGGAGAGAGTTCTAATTCAGCGGAGCATACTGCAAAATTAAATTTTAAAATTCCAGTTAGATTTCCTGTAAATAAAAACAAATAAACTATAATAGCAAGGAATATTCATTTGGAATGGTTAATTTATCTTGGAGCAGTTGGAACCAGTTTATTATTATCGAAATTTTTACCTTCATATATGTCAGAAAAAGCTAAAAATCTTGCCACAAAAGAAGATATTGAAGAAATTACAAAAAAAGTCGAAAATATAAAAAAAGAAAATCAAATTGAATTATCAAAAATTCAAGGCACTATTGATATTAAAATTGAGCTTGAAAGATTAAAATCAAAAAACACGGAACTATATTTTCAAAAACAATTAGAAGCTACAAAAGAACTATACAAATTAAGAAGTAAAATCTTACCAAACTATCGTATGCCAGACATGGAATGGGATGATGCTTGTCAAGATATGGCACATAATTTTAAAGAAATAGAAGAAAATATTGAAAATTATACGATAGAATATTTTTCAGTCTTATCAAACGATATAATCAATAAACTAAACAGTGCAAAACATAATGCTGCAGAAGGTAAATTTGAAGACCCTTGTGATTTAAAAAGCTATCAGTTAGCTGATTCACTTTGGAAAAGAATAGATGAAGCAAATTCAGAGTTAAAATCTTATATAGAACTACAAACACATAACAAGGCCTTGGAGAGAAATAGTTTACCCTAGCGGGAAAACTATTTCTCAAGTCAACCGTTATCTATAGACAAAGGATGTATAATTAAAAGTTTTATTAAAGAGCATAAATATGTATTTATTACTATTTTCGTAGTGTGGATAATGTTTTTTTTAAGTATTGTAGGAATTGCATCTAACTTGAATTTCAAACTACCTCCAAGTATGTCACTAGAAAGTCTAGGAATCTTTGGAGATAGTTTTAATGTTTTAACCAGTTTATTTACTGGATTCGCTTTTGCAGGAGTAGTTATTTCTGTAATTTTACAAACACAGGAATTGAAAGAAGCTAGAGAAGAATTTCGAGGACAAAAAGAAGCTTTAGAAAACCAAGAGTTTGATAACAAGTTTTTTATTATTTAATTGGTGAACTAGTTGCAACGGTTAAACTTCCTAAAACAACGAAGCATACTTTAAAGAATTTTAACTTAACATTTGAAAAATTTAATAATAATTATGATGAAAGTTTTAAATACTATTTCTTAAATTTATATCAAGTATTAAGTTATATTGATAAAAATAGTACAGAAAAATATACTTTAAAGGAATATACCAACATAGTAAGAGCACAACTATCTAAAAATGAATTAGTATTATTATTTTTTAATGCTGTTGGCGTAAAAGAATTTAGTGGAAATAATTATAAGAAAATTATAGAAAGGTATGCTATTTTTGAACATTTAACCTATGATGATTTAATAAAATATGAAGAAAATAGAAAAGATAATTGCTTATATCAAATTCAAGAATTGGTTAATATAATACTGCCAACATATAATGAAAGTGCATTTGGTAATAATAAAAAACTTATTCAAAAACTAAATGAACTTAAAGAAGATAACAAAACAGAGTAGCCAATAAATTACCTAGCGGCAATTTATTGGCTATCTTCAACCGTTAGATGACAAAAGTAACATTAAGGTAAATAATGAACAGAAAAGAAGCAGAACTAAAATTAAAACAGATTTTTGGATTTGATAATTTTTTCGATGATCAATGGAAAACTATAGACAGAGTTCTTCAAAAGAAAAGAGTTTTATTGATTGAAAAAACTGGATTCGGAAAATCTTTAACTTTTCAATTTCCAGCTACTCAATTTGATGGTTTAACAATAATCTTTTCACCTTTAATTGCCTTAATGAGAGACCAAATAAAATCACTAAATAATAAAGGCATCAAAGTTGGTTTAATTAATAGCGAACAAACAAATGAAGAAAATAGTTTAACAATCCAAAATGCAATAAATAATAAAATTAAAATTTTGTACATTGCACCAGAGAGACAAGAAAATAGTGTATGGCAAGAAGCTGTATCAAAAATGAATATATCTTTTGTAGTAGTAGATGAAGCTCATTGTATATCATCTTGGGGACATGATTTTAGACCTGCATTTAGAAGAATTGTAAATTTAATGCAACTCTTACCTACAAATATACCAGTTTTAGCCACCACTGCAACTGCTACTATAAATGTAGCCCAAGATATTAAAAATCAAATTGGTGGGAATATTGAACTTATCCGTGGTGATTTACTTCGTGACAACTTAAAATTAAATGTAATACATGTAGAGAGTGAAGAAGATAAAATGGCTTGGATTTCTAACTATCTTGGGCAGGTTAAAGGTAATGGTATTGCTTACACAGGAACAAGAAGTAGTGCAGAGATATTTTCAAAATGGTGTGAAAGTGAAAAATTAAACACAATTTATTATCATGCAGGATTAGATAGCCATAGTAGAAAATTAGTTGAAAAAGAGTGGATGAATAACAAATTTAAAGCTGTTATTTCAACAAATGCTTTGGGAATGGGTATTGATAAGGCTGATATTAGATTTATTATTCATACTCAAATAACACAATCACCAATACATTATTATCAAGAAATTGGAAGAGCAGGAAGAGATGGTAAAAATGCTGAAATATTTTTACTTTTTAATCCAAAAGATATTGATTTACCATTAAGTTTTATTAATAATGCAAGACCTTCTACTGATAAATATGAAAGAGTTATAAATGCTTTAAAGCAAGAACCATTAGGCGAACGAAACTTAATGAAAGCAACAAATTTACGACAAACACAAGTCAGAACAATTAAAGCAGATTTATTAGATCAAAAAATTATCAGGGAAGTAATGTATGGTAAACGTAAACAATATGAGTATCAATATAATGCTCCACAACTTGATACTACAGCATTTGAAGATTTGCGAAATCATAGATTACAAGAGTTTGAAAAAATGGTTGAATATACAAATACCAATAAATGTAAAATGCTTTACTTGTGTAACTATTTAGGAGATAGTAATTCCAATAACTGTGAAATATGTGATAGTTGTTTAAATAATAAAAATCAATTTTCAATGAATGAATATTATAAAGAGAAAATAAAGCAATTTCAAGATAATTTTTTCCCAATTTTAGAGGTTGAAACAACTAGAACAAATTTAATTAACGGTGTAGCTTCATCATATTATGGATTTTCAAATGTTGGTAAAGTGATACATAAATGCAAATATGAAAATGGAGGAGATTATCCAATTTTTCTTTTAAAACAAACTCTTAGAGCATTTGGGAAAACTTTTAAAGAACAAAAATTTGATTTAGTTTTATTTGTCCCTCCAACTAAATCAGGAAAATTAGTAGAGAATTTTGCAAGTAAAATAGCTTCTACTTTAAAACTTCCTATTGCACCATTAGTTAAAATCAGAGAAACAAAAGAGCAAAAAATCTTTCAAAATTCAGCATTGAAAACTGAAAATTTAAAAGATGCTTTTGGGATAAATATTGATATAATGAACAAATCAATTTTACTTATAGATGATATATTTGATAGTGGTGCTACTATTAAAGAAGTAGGAAAAATGCTTACAAACAAAGGTGCAAAAGTTATAGCACCTTTAGTAATAGCAAAAACTGTAGGAGGCGATATTGCAAACTGATATTATTTCCATTAACTTAAATTTAGGAAGAGATTAATAATGAGTGATGCTCAAGAAATGTATGAACATGCTATGCGACAAACTGGAATTGATGATCCCGCTGAAGCACTAGAGTCTTTAATTGACAGCTATGGAAGAGAAGAATACGAAGACAGTTATAATGAAGATATTGAAACTGAATATAATATAGGGAATACAGTACGGTTACAATCAGGTAGTCCATTAATGACTATTAAAGAAATAAACAATAATATTCTTACATGTAGATGGTTTGATAATAATAAGCTTTTTAGTGAAACATTTAATGTAAGTGAAATATATTTAGATAATGATAAGCAAAAAATAAGTACTCTATCTCATCAAGAGATTAATATTCAAAAAGAATCACTACCGACAATAGATATTGATGAAGATGAAATACCATTTTAACGGAGAAAATATGCAAACTGATTTAGTTTATTGGATACTATTTGCACATCTACCAAGATGGACAACATTAAAAACAAATAAGTTAATTGTTAGAATAATACATAATCAAAAAATTACATTTGAAGAATTTTTCAACTTATCCCATAATGAATGGATAGAAACATATAAACTTGAAGATAAAGAAATAAATGATTTAGAAACTGCTAGAAAAGAATTACCTAACTATTCTTTTTTATTGGAAGATATGTTAAGTCAAGGTTATGAACTTATACCATTTAATTCAAGTGATTATCCAAAAACTTTAAAAGATAATTTGAAATTAAAATTTGCTCCACCATTGCTTTATATAAAAGGAAACAAAAGCCTTTTACATGATGATACAATAGCAATAGTTGGTTCAAGAAAAGCAGACAATATATCACTTGAATTTACAAAAAATATTGCAGTAAATGCTACTAAAAAATATCAATGTGTAGTGAGTGGTGGTGCAAAAGGAGTTGATCAAACAGCTTTAGATGAAAGTATTAAAGCAAATGGTCATAGTATATTGGTTTTACCTCAAGGAATTTTAACAGCTTCTAGTTTAATGAAAAAATATTATAAACATATTGTTGAAGGTAACTTATTAGTATTAAGTACTTTTTTCTCAAAAGCTGGTTGGAGTACAGGTCTTGCTATGGGAAGAAATAAATATATTTATGGATTATCAAAAGAAATATATGTAGCACAATCTGATAGCAAAGGTGGAACTTGGTCTGGTGTTTTAGAAGGATTAAAGGCTGATAGAACTATATATATTAGAAATCCAAACAAAGATGAAAAAAATGCTAATGATTTACTTATATTAAAAGGTGGAAAAGCTGTTGATATAAATGGTAATTTACTTGAAACAAATAAAACAGATGAAATTACACTTGATGAAAAAATAAAAAATTCAATTAAAGGTATAGCATTAACAGCTAAACAAATTAAAGAAAAAATAAATTATGATATTGATACAAGAAAATTTTCATTATATTTAAGTGGATTATCTTTTGTTAAAAAAGAAAAGAAAGGTAGTTCTAATGTATTTATATATAAAAATGAAACAATACAACCAAGCTTATTTGATGCAAACTAACAAGTCATCTAACAAATCGTAGAAGTTAACAAGTTTCCCTTACGGTCAACTTGTAACTTAACTCAACCGTTAGATTTTTCAAAAGGAAAAAAATTGATAAACCAATATGAAGATGAAGATGGTTTGATTTCAACACAATATATAGTTATTAGAGAAAATAAACTATTTATAGATAATATTGAAGTTGAAGAAATATTTGAACTACATAATCTTGTAGCTTTTATAAGAAAATATCCCTTTTTATGGGAAAACCTAAAATTAAAATTAGAAAAGAAAACAAGAACAGTTAGATCTTCAGCTCCAATTGTTAATATCCCTTTCGATAAAGCTATTGATCTAATTATTTCAGGAAAAAGAAACTTATCACCTAGATTTAGAATTGATATTGAATATTCAAAAAATGCCATATTTGGTATTTTATTGGCAAATTTTAAAAAAGTAAACTCACAAATTTATTTTCAACTATGGCAAATATATCGCATTGATCAAAATGACATTGATATTCCAACAAATTATATACATGGAATATTTGACATTCAGGAAAATTGTTTTATTCATTTTGACGGAGCATTAATTATGCATGATGAAGAAAGTAGAAGAAAAATTGAACAAGGCATTATACCTGAAAAAAATTTTCCTTATTTAAAACTTTTTAGATTAGATTGTAGAATTGAAAAAGATATTGCCAAAACTATGATGGCTATTTACTTGCCCGTGGAAGAATTGAATGAAGAATTTGGATTATATATTACGAATTTAGAATCTAACAAATCATTGGAGAGAAATATTTGACCCTGTGGCTCAAATATTTCTCAACTCAGCCGTTAGCTATACACAGAAATCACTTAACTTACTTTAAAAAGTCTTTTTGTTATAATTAAAATAAAAAAGTGGAACATCAAAATGCCAAAAGAAAATGACTATTATATTATAAAATTAAAAGAATCTCATCTTAAAAATTGGGGTACACATAGATACACAAATACAAGAGAAAGAATAGATAGTGAGAGTTATATACCTATACCAAGAGCAAAAGCCGAAAAATATAATATATTAAATAATAATCAATCCAAAAAGAATACAATTTATACAGCAAAATTTAAAGATACAGATGTAGAAATAGAAGTTTTAGCAAGTGGCTCAAGTAAAGCTGGAGATAAATATGCAAAACAATTTCATGGAAAAGGAAATTTAAAAGCATTAAGTCCTGGATATGAAGCATTAGGTGTTCAAGTTGGAGATGAAATTAAAATTACTTTTATTGATGAAAAAACTTTTGAAGTGGAAAAAATATAAAAATGAAATTTATAGATTTATTTGCAGGAATTGGTGGTATTAAAATAGCATTTGAAGAAAATGGTTTTAAGTGTGTTTTTTCAAATGACTTTGATCAATATTGTAAAATAACTTATGATTATAATTTTTCAGAACTTTTAAATCCACAAAAAGAGATGTGTTTAGGCGATATAGCAAAAATATCATCAAATATTATACCAAACTTTGATATTTTAGCAGGTGGATTTCCTTGTCAACCTTTTTCAGTTGCTGGTTATAGACAAGGCTTTGATGATGAAAAAGGTAGAGGAAATGTCTTTTTTGAAATTATTAGAATTTTAAAAGATAAAAAACCAAAAGTTTTTTTGCTTGAAAATGTTAAAAATCTTAAAAGTCATGATAAAGGTAATACAATAAAAGTAATATATGAAGAGCTTGAAAAATTGGGATATTTTGTTACCGATAAAGTTATGAATGCTATGGAATATGGAAATATACCACAAAATAGAGAGCGAATCTATATAGTAGGTTTTTTAGATAAAAGTGCTTTTATAAATTTTAACTTTCCAAACAAAATACCACTTACAAAAACAATTCATGATTGTTTAGAAAATAAAGTAGATGATAAGTATTATTACAATGGCAAACCTTTATATGAGAGAATAAAAAATGATGTAGTTAAAAGAGATACAATTTATCAATGGCGACGACAATATGTCCGAGAAAATAAAAGTAATGTATGTCCAACATTAACTGCCAATATGGGAATGGGTGGGCATAATGTTCCTATCGTTTTAGATGATAAAGGAATTAGAAAATTAACTCCTAGAGAATGTGCTAATTTTCAAGGTTTCCCTAAAAACTATAAATTACCTAATATTGCCGATAGCCAATTATATAAACAATTTGGCAATTCAGTTGTAATTCCTGTTGTAAGTAGAATTGTCCGAAATATAAAAATAGCATTGGAGAAAAGTATGAATGAATATTATGAACTTGTTTTCGAAGATTTTAAAAGAGTGTTTGAATTTGGAACAAACTATTATATTGAACCAAGTAAAAATACGACAGGAAGAACCACAGGAGAACCAAGAGGACTAGGTGCTATTTTAGATGCTTTTACATTAGGAAAGCTAACAGAGATCGGTGTTGAAAAGATATTGAAGATAAATAATCCAGACAAAGATTATGTTTTAGATTTTGACATAAAATCAAATAATGATGTTAAAGATGAACCAGATATTATTGCAATAGTAGAAAATAACGACTTAAGAGATCCAAATTTATTTATAGAAATAAAAAATACATCAGATAATGATAGATGGATAGGATTAACAGAAGAGCAATTTAATACTATTAAACGAAGTGCAAATAATAGAGAAATTTATATGATTTATGCTTCAATAGTATCCAATACAATCGATAATAATCCAAAAACTACAGATTTAACTGGAATGTTTTTAAAAGAGATTGAAAATCAAGATAAAAGTCAAATATTTCAAAAATTTGCTTCTTTAAATGCTAAATGTAAAATTGAATTTATTATTTCTTCAAAAGATTTAGAAAAATTTGCATATCCATTTGATAGAGGTATGAATATGTATGAAACTAATCTTTTTCAAGAGAAGAAAAAAACATCTTTCTATTCCCAAGGTGGAACAAAACTGAGAAGAGATATTTTAGATATTAAAGAATTTATTAATTTTAATGATACTATAAATTTAACATTATCAAATAATAAACTTGCTGAAAGAGGTGAAATATCTCAATTTAAAATCAAAGGGGATTTTAAACTTTTATATAAAAAATCAACAACTTATATAGAATGTTTAAGTAATGTTTATTTAGAAAATGAAATTTTTGGGAACTTTAAATTGGAAGAAAACAAATTTTATAGTTTTAATCTTATCACGGTGGGAAGAGATCCAAAATTGAAAAGAAATAATTTGTTTATTGCTAAAAATAGAATTTTTCAGTTAATAGAAAAGGGATTGATTCAGCAACCAAATGAAGTTATAGAAAAGATTGCAAGTAAAATATAGCTAACAAAACCTAGCACCGAACAGGTAATCCTGTCGGTGAAGTCCACCGTTAGATATCAAAGAAAGATTTAAACTAAAGGAAAAATATGTGGACTAAACTTTTATCAAAAAAACGATACCGAGAAGCAGATAAAATTGAAGCAGATGATACAGAGGAATATTACAGAAGTAGTTTTCATAGAGATTATGATAGATTGATTTTTTCAAATTCTTTCAGGCGATTATCAAATAAAACACAAGTTCATCCTTTATCAAAAAATGATCATGTTCACAATAGATTAACACACAGCTTAGAAGTAGCAAGTGTTGGAAGAAGCTTAGGTCTTAAAGCAGGCGAATTCTTAAAAACCAAAGATGATAGTATAAACCCATATGATGTTGCTTATATTATTCAAACAGCTTGTTTAGCTCATGATATTGGAAATCCACCTTTTGGACATGCTGGGGAAGAAGTAATAAAAGAATGGTTTAAAAAAAATAAAGATAAGGATTTTTTAAAAGATTTAACGAAAGAACAAGAAAGTGATTTTCATCATTTAGATGGTAATGCTCAAAGCTTAAGAATTGTGAGTCAACTTGAAAATAGTTATTTTATGGGAGGAATGCGATTAACTTTTGCTACTTTAGGGACATTAATTAAATATCCTTATTCTTCAGAAAATTGTGAGGCTATTGGTAAATCTAAATTTAATTTTTTTCAGAGCGAAAAAGATATTTTTGATTTACTATTTACTGAACTTGGATTAAAAAATGAAGATGGAACATATAGAAGACATCCCTTATCATTTTTAATGGAAGCTTCTGATGATATTTGCTATGGACTTTTAGATTTACAGGATGCTTTTGAACTTAATATCGTAAATTTAAATGATACAAAAAATATTTTCACTTTACTTTGTGGAAAAGAAGTGACTAATGAAACTTATGAACATGAAAGCATGATTAAAATTAATAAAGTTTCAAAGCTTGTTGCAATATCTATAAATAATTTAACATTACATGTTATGAGTGTATTTGAGGATAATTTTGATGCTATATCTGAAGGTAAGCAACCAAAAGATTTAATAGATTTATTTTCAGATAGTGACTTGAAACTTGGGTTAGAAGAAGCAAAAAATTTGGCTGTAAATAAAATTTTTAATGACAAAAGAAAGGTTGAACTAGAGTTAGGAGCTTACAGTATTATAGAAACATTGTTAGGTACTTTAATTCGAGCTACTTATCAATTACATACAGAAGAAACCCTTTCATTTAGAAACAAAAGAGCTTTAGAGTTAATGGGTGAAAACAAACCAAAAGAAAGTGATAATTTATACAAAAAATATTAAAGTGTTGTTGATTATATTGTTGGAATGACAGATAATTATGCAAAATATCTAGCTCACCAATTTAATGGTATGAGCTACTAAGTTAAAGATATCTAACAAAACATAGGAGCGAATAAGTAGCCTAGCGGCGACTTATTCACTCTATTCGACCGTTGTAAGTTCCCGCGCAGCGGGAACTTACAACGGCGAGGCTGAACACTGAACGTGTCCCCCCACCAATTGTCGTACTTCGCTACGCTACATACAACAATTGGCAGGAACAAACACCAAGCTACCCTCCAGAAAACTCTACGAGTTTTATGAAGTCTAGCTTACTGGTGTTCAGCCTCGCCGTTATACACGAGAAAGGAACTTTAACTAATGCAAATAGAATCAGATTTAATTAAATTTTCAAATAAAACAATTGATACAAATTTTATTTTAATATTTGATTTAGATGGAACATTAGTTGAAACAG
>Ga0256837_1001737_pt1 | contig 14524 bp, 22 predicted proteins | sample 4562384metaG_FD_185976 | JGI IMG/M metagenome (GOLD analysis project Ga0256837, IMG submission 185976) | Hydrothermal vent microbial communities from Guaymas Basin, Mexico - 4561-384 | ecosystem: Environmental > Aquatic > Marine > Hydrothermal vents | place: Mexico: Guaymas Basin | collected... | reverse complement strand
TTTGAAGATTAACCATCTCCATAGCACTTCTAGGTATTTCTGGGTAAGTTTGCATATGTATAGATGTTCTAGGGTCAAAGCCTGGGTTATAGAAGAAGTCTTCACCATCTTGAAATTTCTTCATATTAGTAACATCTAACATACCCTTTTGAATACCTTGCTGTCCATTAGCACTTCTACCCATAATATCAATCATACCACGAGTCACAGCACCAAGTATAGCTTGATTATCTTCTAGTAAAGCTCCATCAGGTTCACCATATAATGACTTACGTTTTGGTAAGTACTGAACCAATACAAAAGGAAGTTTACCATCAGGGAAAGGAAGTTCCTCCATTTTAATCATAGTTGAACCAACATATACAGCACGAATAGGTTTAGTTATACCATTACCATCAATATCCCAGTAACCCATATATTCATAGGCAGTAAATTTTTTACGGGCTGCATCTTTAAATTCAAAACTAGAATTTTCTTCATCATTAAACAACTCTAGGAATTTAGCATCTGCAGTGTCTTCATCAATAATTCCCTCTCCTGTACCTAAAAGCTTATCTAGATTTTTATAACTAGTATCTCTCTTAAGTTCACTAATAGAAGTCTCAAATGGTGAAACAATAAATTGTGCTTTAGACAAATCACCTTCACAGCTAGGGTCAATAATTAATTCATCAAACTCTGTAATACGTAATGTAGGATGATTATATTTTGGTACAGTCTTCTTGACCTTTTTAGTACCTAAACTGATTGGTTCCCCAGATTGTAACTTAGCCATAGCTTCTTCTTGAGATATAGCTCCTTGTTGTACTTGTTGTATCATTAATTGTTGTGCTTGTTCAGGAGTAGCAACTATTGGTACTTCTACCATACGTTCTTCTTCTTCATATCTCCAACCAACTTGAACTACAACTGTACCTTCATCTACAGCAGTTCTAACATACTCATCAATAAATGAGGTTTTGTCTAACTGTGTATTCATCTGGTAATTTAGAAGCATTTCATTATCTTCAGCCCCTTCACCATCTTCATAGGTTCTAGGTGATATATCAAATAGGTTTTTACTAGCTAAGAAGGGCTCAGTTAGTGCAGCATATCTCCACTCAGCCTGTTTACGGATAAGTTTAGGTTGCACCTGACTTCGATTCTTAGGAAGTTTACCTTTTAATTTACCTTCTAAATTACTAAGATAGTCCTGCACTTTTTTAACATGGGTACTATGAGCAGGTTCAGCTGCATCAACATCAGCTTTAAGGTCATCAACTGTAGGTGGGTTTTTCCACTCATTCATTTCTTCTTCAACAGTCTCGACATTTTTATAAATAGTATCTATTGATATTTCTTCAGGTGCATCTTTATCCATTATATATCCTTAATTAATTTTAGCATTATAGCATAAGTTTATTTTACTTCTATTGTAACGGTTTCACCCTTCTCTATAGCTTTAGCTATTTTTGGGTAAATTCTTTTATACGCAAGTACACTAGCACCAACATGTTGAGCACCCGGGGTACAACTGACAGAATTACCTACAAGTATACAACCTTCAGTATGGTCTTCATTATTACCCGTATGTATATATACCCACTTAAAATTATCTACATTTTGTAAGTGTAGCATACCTTTATGGAATGGGTAACGACTTGCATACTTCTTAGTCATACCACCTTCATTACGTAACTTAATCTCATAAGTACCCTCAGGAATTCTAGTTTCTCCAGGTATCTTAGTTTCATGATAAGTATCTTCGAGTGTAAAACACTCTAACTCTCCGTTGATATACATAGCACCTATAGTGCTATCTGTATTATCTTTCATCCGTTGCAAAAATATTTCCATATTAATCCTTAATCATTTTTATTGGGCAAACATTTCTAGCTATTTCACCATATTCTTTATGGTATGTTATAGCAGTAGTTTGTTTATTACCTCTAAAGCCTGCAGCCGCAGCCCAAGCATCATTATGTGTATTGTTTCTAAATGCTTCACATCTAGCAATACCCCCATCTAGTACTTTATCAGAGTGTACATGACCAGTAAGCCAGTAACGATATGTAGTAGCACTGATGTCATCTTTTCTATCCCATACCATAACTTCAGGTAGCTTGGTCATTTTACTAGTATGTCCATGTGTGAACCCAAGTAGAGTCTGCCCATGCTTATGATATTTATGTATAGCGGAAGATGTATCTACTTCAAACCTTGGCTCATTTCTATAGTATGCTTGTAACATTGCTATTAAATAATTTGGAACCAAGTCACTATGATTTCCTGCAACTATAACATATTTAACTTTAGCATGTTTAGCTAGTGCCATATCAATCATTTGAATCTTCATATCTACTAATGTCTGAAAAACTTTAGCATGCCTACTGTCTGTATCGAGTTCATGACCTGATTTAGTACGTGCAGCATCATTAGATGCATGTAGTGTGTCACCTAAATCTAATACAATACACTCTAAAGAGTCTGGTGTAGTATTTTGAAGTATTTCCATAGCTCCTACAGTATTATGTAGGATTGTATCTAAGTTTACATCTTTACCTGTTTCTTCATGCCATGAATACTGCCCTAAGTGTAGGTCTGTGGATACATATACTACTAGTAAATCACAGTTAGTATGTGCTGTAAATTCTTTAGGTTTATACTTACCCTCTACACGTTTAGCTAATTGTTTGGTAACCGCAGTAACCATTGCCAATTCCTCAGCTTTACCTGCTTTAGTTTTAACCCACTCTAGCACTTTCTCTTTATTCCCTGTTTCAGGGTCTGTTCTATACATTACACTGGTTCCAGATAATTGTTGTAGCTCCGGTACTAATTCATCATACTCAGCTGCTAGAACTTTCTTATTTGCTTTGGCTAATAACTGTTGTAAACTACGTTTATTAACTTTTAGTTTAGCTGCAGCTTTTACCATTGTACCTTCAGATTGTAATGTTTTAAGTGCTATTTTAGCTCTTGGGCTAACGAGGGGAGAGAGTAAGAGTTTTTCTATATCGTAGTTATGCGTATTATTCATTTGGTTCCTTTTAGTTTAACTATTATTGGCATACTTCTTGGTTATGTTTCATATCAACTATACACTTTAGCATAGAAGATATTACTTCTGTATCTGTAGGCTTGTTAAAGTTACATTTAGCCTTTGGTACAACACACTTTACAGGTACTTTAACTTCATAGGGTCTATCTATATATTTAATTTCAGGTTGTTGTGCACAACCATTCATAACAAAAGCAATTAATAGTAACAGTATAAGGAATACTACCGATGTTATATTTTGCATATTGACTCCTATAAATCATCAAAATTTATTTGTCTAATATTGTTCAAAGATTTCTTAATGTCTTTACACTTATTAGAAGGTTTAGTTACTACCTTATAAATTGTCTTATATTTGACCGTAACGGGCTTTTCTTTCCACTTAGATAACTTATCTAGTGCAGCAGCTTTATCTACCTTCAGAGCTTCTACAGCTTGTGTCTGACGTGTAAGACTATTACGTAACATTTCTGATTCACGTTCAGCATTAATAGATTTTACTTGCCATTTAGATACAGATAATTTAAGTTCAGAAATATCTGATTTTAGACCACTAATATAAAAATACAGACCCAAGATAAGAAATAGTATTAGCCCAGCCATAATTGCATTTTTATATATGTTAAGTTGAGCAAACATATTATTTACCTATTTTAATATTATCTACAAGTTTGCCAAGTAAGTCTACAGTGAAGTCACTTCTAAACATCATGAATATTGAACTGTATAAAGCGATATAGCCCGTTGTTTCAATTACACCATTAGGTTTACTATTCATAATAGCAAATACGTATATTCCAATGAATATAAAAAATGCTAAGGTACTTTTCCAGTTCTTCATTATTTATCCTTTTTGATTTTGAGGTTATCCATAAGTATAGCTGTGTCACGAATGTCTCTTTCTAGTAGTGTTATAACTCTAGCGTCTGTTTGAGTTAATCCAGAGATGGATTGCACAACATAAGTACCGAATGTAATTGAGTAAGCGATTAATATACCAACACCCCATCTAATAGCAGTTGTAGATGGATATGATGTTTGTATTTTTTGCATTGCTTCAAGATGTTGTCTTTGGTCTTCTACTGAACCAACAAGACGAATAGTGTCACGAGTGAGTGCCTCTATATCTTTTGTTAAAAGTCTAACACTATTACATCCATTATCACTCTTTTGTAGCTTGTCCATATCATCAATTCTATGATGTACACGTTTAAAGCTTTCAGTAAGCTCCTTATCCATTGCCTCTATCCTATTACTAAGTAATACCTGTTTAGTAAGTAGCTTAGTTATCTCTTCTAATTTTTTATTTGTATCTGTTTGTGATTTTACTAAATGTTCTACACTTGCTACTAATGATGTAATTACTGCATCATGTTTTGTTACTAAATCTTTCATTATGTCATCCGTCATGCTAAACCCTATACCTTACTTTATGATAAATCTTAACTGACCATGACATAAGTCTAGTAGTTATTGATTTTTCAGTATTATACAATAATTCTGTAAAATATTGGTCAGCTTTTAAATAATTTTCATTATCTGTTAAAAAATCGTGAATAACGACAGCATCCATAAATCTGGGTTGGAAAGGGGGTATCAGGTTCCAAAATAATCTTGGTACATTAGCTCCATTTGTTATATAACCCTTAGGTACAATAACATCTCTGTAAGTGAAGTCTTCTAGTAATATATACTTATTACTATTAGTAGGGGTAAGTTTTGGTTGCATAGGTAGCCTTTTATATTTAACTCAATAAATAGGTAGAATCAACTACCTATCTATGAACTAAATAAAATATTTATTACGTTCTGTGACGAACCAGGTAGCAAATGCTTCAAAATCCGTAGCATTAATTGGCACAACAGTACCATTACTAAAATGTATATTAGTTTTTGTGAGCCCTAATTCAAATGCAGATTTTACTTGCAGTAAGCCGATTGCATCATCATTAGTGACAGGAACTAAATACTCAACGCCTTGTAAGGCATAAGGTATACCTTCACGCTTAGCACGGTCAGCGTCAATTTTAGCCCATTCAGCAGTAAATTCCTCAACGCTCTTATCAGATTTATATTCTAAGTATAAAGAACTATCCAACACCTCAACTAAACAATCTTCTTTTATTTGAGATAGAAGAGTAAGTTCTCCCCTATCTAAATAAGTATTTTTCAAAACCATCTGCATTTTAAACTCCTATTAAACACGGTACTGGTTGATTAGCACCTGTGTGATATACTGAAACATTTTGATAACTATTTTCCCCAGTTGCATAGACTCTACCATCATTCAGTAAAAAATAGAGTGCCCCGGCTGAACTATGCCCACCTACGGAAACTTGTTTAACTTCACTTGATTTAAAAGACGCTAGTAAAGGACCTAGCACACCATTAGAGTCAGAAGTAGTATTATTACCAAGTACTCCACCAGTATTTTGACCAGCAGTCATAATTTGCCCATCTTTAAGTAATACAACTATACCATTATGATAACAGTAAGTAGCTCCACCCATTAGTGTGTAAGCATCTAATACATTTTCGGATGCTAGTGTAGGAGAAGATATGTTACCTGTGGTATTGCCTATACCTAGTGAACCATATCCATTGTGCCCCCAAGCATATAGCTTATCTAAATCTGTAAGTGCATAATAGTTAGTCCAACTACCTCTAGATGTAATAAGTTTAGTGACATTACCTTGTGTATCCACATCCCAAGGTATTTCAACAGGTGCAGCTTGGGATACAGTAGACCCTATACCTAAATTACCTTGTTCATTATTACCCCAAGAATATAGTTTACCTGATTCACATCTAACAAGAACTGAGTGTCTATAATAGGCTGTATCACCATTACGAGTACCCCCAGATGTAACCATCTCTACAACCTTTTCGGTAGCTAAGTCTCCACCAACGAGTGAAAATGTACTACGATTAGTAGTATCACCCAATCCAAGAGCACCCCCATCACCATTCCAACCACTAGCGAATACTTTACCAGTATCCGTTAAACAGTATGTAGAAATCACATTTGTATCTGTAACAAACACGTCAATAATAGTATCTGTATATTCAAGGTCAGAAGTAAACTGACATTTTTCAAATGTGTTCATATTATCAGTAGTTGTACCACGAGATAGCTGACCGTAACTATTCTTACCCGCTCCCCATACAGTACCATCTGTTTTTAGCACTAATGTTGATATTTGGTCTTGATGGTACCCGTGTGAGGATATTTCTACTTTACTTACATCACTTAATACTTTGGTAAGCTTAGTAACACTAGCTGTGTTACCCGTACCTAATTGACCATAATTATTGTAACCAAGTACATATAAGTCATTATCTTCATACAGTACGTAAAGCCCCCATGTAAACGCTTTCAGTTCTTTAATTTTTATACCACCCGCCACTTTTTCAAAAGGTTGTGGGATTATCTTAAATCCTAAATTATCTCCATATTGTTGGGCTGCCCCTGATACATAGTGATTTTCATACCCCCAAAATACTAAATCGTCATTATAGTTTACACCAACCATCCAGCGTTCAGGGAATGACCTGGCTGTGTTTATTAAAAATTTGAAACGTCTAGTTACATCTAAATTACCATATAGAGAAGCAACTACTTCATCTTTAGTCATACCACCGATTTTATTAGTGTCTTCCACCTTTACGTCTGCTCCAGTATTATCAACGATTTTCCCATCAACATTTTTGAGATTTACACTATCTTGAAACTTTTGAATATTTGGAAATGTTTTCGTCTCTACTGTACCATCATCATTTAACCACTCAATACCAACATCTTGTGCTACATTGCTACTGAAATTTTTTAGGAAGTTAATGATGCTATTACCATTAGCCACCAATCTCTGTACTGCTGTCATTTAAGCCTCCTTATACTAGCTTATCTAATTCAATTGCATACAGTCCAAGGAAGGTAGCAAAATCTGTTGAAGTAACTGGAACTGTTGTACCATTACTAAACTGTAACACTCTATCTGTAATACCGTTATCTAACATTAACTTATTACGGTTAAGCATAGCAGTATCAACGTGTTTGAATGATACTTTATACACACTAGAGTTAAATGTGATATCAACCCCATTAATAATGGTATCAATCTTAGCCTGCTTGATAGCTTGTTCTTGTGCAATAGTATCAATCATTGCCAGAATATCTTCAATAGGGGGTGTAGGTAACACTTGCCCAAACTCATCTTTAAACACATATACTTCACCAGGGATTTTCTCTAAAAGAGAAACTGCACCTGGTACTAAATCCATTATATCACTCATACTTCAATCTCCATTACTGTCATTACTGATGTACTAGACTCATAAGAACCCTTCCAAGAACCATTTAATTGAAATGTACCGGCAGATACATACCATTGAAATTCTACATCGCCTTTAGCAACACCTCCATCATTAGGTAAACCTTCCATTACACCTGTATGAGAAGCTGTACCTGGGGTAGAATCAACATTATCACCTGTATACCCACCTTCATCAACTTTTAACATACGAGTAGCTTCTCCATGATTACCATCACCTACAGGAACTTGTGTACCGTCTGGGTGAACACACATTAACCTTAATGAAGTATTATGCCCGTTAATCTCACCAAAAATATATGACTGTACTACCAATATAGATGTATCAGACTTCTTAGTGTAGCGTAAAGTAAGCTCTGTAAGTCTATTGTAACTTCCAACCCTTTCACGTTGTACGGTCTTTTTAAAACCAAACCCAATCAATCCAGGAATAGGTGTACCATTAGGTTGTACCATTTGGGTACCATCAAATTTAGCACCAACAGCTGCTTGGAATTCTTCTTTACCAGATAAAAGTTCAGCTTTATACGCTTCCTTATCTGCATTAACTTCTGTCTGAATTTTTTTAACGTTTGGGATAACCTTAGTAGTTACACTACCATCTGGTTCCACAACATCAAATTCAATATCTTCAGAAGCACCTTCTAGAAATCTTTCTAAGATTCCCATTATGTTAGCCGAGTTATGTGATAACCGCTCTATCTCTGTCATACTAATCCTTTAATTCTAATTTTCTGTTTTGCTAATATTTTTTCAAGAGCTTTATTAGCATAGGCAGCTTCTGTTTCAGCCTGCTCTTTATTTTTTATAATTGGCTCTACAAGCACTTTAACTGGTTGTTTTGTCATCCTTCAACTCCTATAAATTTTAAACCCGAATGGTTGATTGAGTTCTGCCAAATTTCCATACCTAACACTGCTGTCTGGTCATCTACCTCCTTAGCTAAGTTTTCTAGTGATTTTTCAGTATTTGTATCTACATAAGTAGCACCAGATTCCTCAGTAATTGTATTAGTTAAAATACTCTCAGCTGACCCTATAGCAGCATATTCGGCTTTTTTTCTGTAGTGATAAGCGGAATAATCAGTTGTTTCTGTTTCTACAATTAGACCATCAACCACATCATATTTTTTGACATACGTATCTTCAGGTGTAACTGTGTAAGCAACTGTGGTAAGCTTACTTGCTGTGGCAACTAGAGCATCACTAGCACTATTAGCTGAATCTATAGCTGATTGTGCAGCAGATTTAGCAGCAAGGTCTGCAATTTCTGCATTAGCCGCAGCTGTCAAAATGTTACTTTCAGCTCCTAAGGCTAAGTCAGCAGCATTGGCTTTAATAGCAGCGTCTGCAGCTGATACTGTAACAACATCATTGATATATGATGCTACTTGACCAATCGAGTCTAAGTCTAATACAGCTAATGCTTGAATATCCCCAATATTAGCCCCGGCTGCCACTACGTCAGCAATGTTATCTGCAACTGTTTTTACCACATCATAAGAACTATTATCTATATTTCTTGATACTTCACTTGAAGGTATCGTAAAACTGCTTTGTCTTTTCATTATGCAAATCCTCTATCTACTAATTTTGTATTAACAACATCATCAGATGTCATAACACCTAAGTCTTTAGCCTTCTTACAGTTAGCTTCAAACCTCATATAGTGGCTATTGTTCTCTGTCTTAAGGTCACCACTAACTGAACCGTGTCCTCTGTAACCAATATAGTTATAGAGAGCATCCAGTAAACTAGAAGGTAATGGTAGAGTTTCATCAACACTAGTAACCCTGTCAGGTAATGCAGTATAAATAACTGAGATAGCTGCACCGTCTTCGGGGTTTGGTACCTGTATTGTATTATAAGTAGGCGTAAGTATAGATAAAGCGTCATCTTCATCATTGATTGTGTAGTAATCTCCAGCTTCATTTAATACTTCAATTATACTTTGAAAGTTTTCTGGCATGGTATACATAGTTTGTGACCCAGATAAGGGAATAACAACCTCATCAGTCTTTAGACTAAAACGCTTATATAGTTCAATTAGACCCAAGTTAATATAACTTAGAACAGCAGGCACATCAGTTTTGACTGCGAGCTGTTTTAGTTCACCATTAGCAACATCATCTATTACGTCTTGTATAGTCATATATGTATCCTTTGTTTAATCATTGCCAAAATTATAACATAATTATACTATATATGAATTAATGTAGTCTGCATCTTCAGAAAATTGTGTATCTTCCCAAACTCCGTCTGCAGGGTTATACTCCAAGGTGTCCTCTGTTGAGGGCTTCCAGGGATTCATCACACTCAACATTGAAATTGTATCTATGAAGTCATCATGCTTAGATTTGAAGCCACCAGGACTAGCATTTCGTAACTCATTGATAGCTTCTTCAATTTCTTTGGAGTTTTTTAACTCTTTAGGGAACCAGATTTTCTTATTTTTGAAGAGAGGAACCACTGTATTAAACCTAACCATTTTATTAGTGTTGGGTCTAATACCTTCAGAACCTTTGTTACCATCACTTGTAAGCTTGAAGAAGATATTACGACTTATCTGCTGCTCTCTAATCCATTGTATAAATCCTCCTTGCTGACCAGTAACCTCTATACCTACACCATCTGGCTTATACATAGTTGCAAATCTAAAGAGGTCATCAAGATTTTTATCCATTGTCTGTCTCTCTACAATCCCATCTACCCATAACCAGTCACCGTTATTGTTATATGCCCATACAGAGATTACACTAAAGTCAGCACTGGTCTTTTCACTGGTAGCAAAGTCAGTAGTAATATAAAAGTTATAGTTACTTCGATATTTCAATACATCATAACGACTGTACCACACAATATCAGTATCTTTAATGAGTCTATCTTCATCAGACATAATTCTAAGCATAAGCTCTTGATTAAATGCATCTATCTGTCCTGTAGCTACAGCTTTATCATATTTAGCTTTAACATATTTGAAGTCATGTCTATCTGACCAAGCACCAACGAAGGTCTTCTCAGTAGTTTCACTATCAAAATGTTCACATACAGGATAAACATTAACATACCAACCACCAGACTCAATTGCTTTATATAATGGGTCATTCTGATTAAATGGTGTACCAGACCAGATAACTTTAGAACGAGTAGGATGCAGAGCATAATCAATAGCTTTATATACTGTATCTTCAATTGATTTAATTACTGTAGGTGAACGAGCATCATCATCTGAGAGTAAGTCATCTAGAATAGCTAAATCGACACGTCTACCTTGTTCTTTGGCTCCACGTACTCCAGTTTTAGCTCCATAGCCCTTTACAATAAGTTTCTTACCATCAATATTTTCAAATTCATAACGAACATCTGTAAATCTAACCTTCGGTACATACTTTTGTAAGAACGGACTATTCTCCCAACGGTACTCCAAGTTTTTACGCATATTCTTTACACCATTCTCTATTGAGTCAGATACATAGATAGCAATAGTTACTTCACCAAAGCCAGGTATAGAACCATATACAGCAAGATATAAAAATAGATACTCAGCCATAACTGTAGTTTTAGCTGCTCCCCGATAACAAAGATTAGCTATATTCTCTTTAGCTCCGGCTACCTGGTCCAACATCATCATGTGCATTATTGGAGTTTTATGTTCCTCACCATCAGCACCATTGACCATTTTAATAAAGTTTACAAATTCAAGAGCAAAGCTAGAAGGTATATATGCATCATAATTTGTATAATTTACCTCACTAACCCAGTCTTCAACGGTCTTCTTAATTTTTTTATCACTCATATTAATCCTTTGGCTGACCCAAGAAATAAATAGAGCAGGATTTACTCAATCTCTGCATCTATAATCCTTGATTCTGCTATCTCTTTAACTTTTACCCCTGAAGTAATACTTGCATGTTGTGCATTTACGAGTTCTTCAGTAGCTTTTCTAAGGTCAGCAATACTGTCCATAGGTTTAACACCAATATCTAACTCTATCTTAGATGTTTCTGGTGGTCTAAGCTCACGTATAAGTGTCTCAGAAGCTTTCTGTTGTACCATTTCACTCTTGGCATGCATCATTAGCTCAGCTTGCTTATTGATAGCCTTTTGTAGTAATCCCTGGTTCACTAAATGTAGTGGAACTAGGGCTTGTTGTCTAATTTTATTTACCAACTCACTAGAATTAAATCTAGAAGCCTCTCCACCCATGTTTAATTTAGATTCACCTCTTGCATATCTAGCTTTAAGTCTCTCTGGAAATACTATACAATATGCATCTACTAGTGAATATTCTTGTTGGGTCAATGCAAAGAACTTAATAGCGTTCTTATACTTAGTTAAACTCCAGTTAGAATTCTGGTCAAGTACGTTTACATGGGTTAAAAATTCCTCACGAAACTGTTCACCATATTCTTCATCGTTAGTAAGCTTATTTAACTCATCTACTAATTCATCACTGATAAATTTAACATATTTTTTGGGAACGATACTTTTTAGTAAGTTTGTATCTAACTGATTATCTTTAGTCATCTTTAACCACCAATTCTAGAGCTTTGTTATACCATACCACCTCTGCATCTGAAGGGTTATTTTTTAATGGCTCTATCCACTGTAATTTAGTATTAGGGTTAATACTTACTCTGCTATCAAATACAATGGGCATACCATTAAATCGTTTATCCTTGCTATAAACCTTAGCTTTATATGGGTTCATTTTTATCCTTTGTTATCTCAACGTTATTAAAATTTCCCAATTATAGCATATTTTCCTAAAAAGGCAATTCATCCTTATCTTCTACTTCACCCCTCTGACAAGGTAATTGATATGCTGGTTCATTCTCTAGACTATTACCAGCTTCTAAGTATTCATAAACTTTTACTGCATCCTCTATGGGAATAGCAAAACACTCAGTATGTCCATCAAACTCTACAGGGGCTTTATATTGATACTCCCTAAAGAACTTATGCATCTCAGCCTCATACTTAAATACTAAATCTTTGTCTACAGGTCTATCTCTACGAATCCTGCAGAGAAATGTAGTCCTACACTTATTAAAGAAGTCTCGCTGTATCTGCATCATTCTATCAACAGAACTCCTGCCAGAAGCTTTCCCTATTTTTACTACTTTCATACCTGATTCAAAAGTAATTTCAAACAAGTATAGCCTCTTAATATTCTGCTTATCCTTCTTATATTCCTCTTCTTCATCAATTATATCAGCTATACCATCTAAAAATCCCATAAGCTTCCTTATACTTAATACATATACTGGAACCAAGTATATAACTACTTGGCTCTATATAAATATCTGTAACAGACAGTGAATCACCTACCCTGTATCATCCCACTTAAACCCTTGTAAGGTCTGCAGATAAATCATACTGGTTCCTATTAATCTTTAAAGTCCTCATACTTATCCTTTATAGTTAATATTCTAGCGTACTAGTGAGGCAGCCTCGCTTACTGCCTTGCAGTTACAACGTAACGATACCGAAAATCGGTACGCTTGTCAAATGACCCAATAAACTAAGGCTTCCCAGCCTGTGAATAACATGTGAATAACTCAAAACAATGTGAATAACTATGTGAATAACTTTTAAACACCCCCAAACTGCGAGCTTCTACCCCTATTTGACCCAAATGAGTAAATAAGCCCCCCTTTTTACCCATATCTCCTACCCTCTATAATTTAAGTTACAATTAAGAAAACGAAGATAAGGGAAAAATATATTTTATGTATCAAGTCAATAGATAGTATCAGACTATACACAGTCAATCATACCCCCCGTATGTTGCTGTAATGATACTTCTTTTTGTACAGCAGTAACAGTTGCCTTAAGTCAGGCTCACACAATACACAACACAATAAATATATCTAAAGGATACATCATGTTAAATTCAATCATCAACAAACTAGGTTTCGGTACAGGCGTAGCAGAGCAAGCAACAGTAGTAGCAGCAGCTAAAGTTAGTCAAGCAACTAAAGCAGCAGTTAATGCTACAACATCAGTAGATTATGCAGCTAAAGCTAAAGAGTTAAAACAAGAGTTCTCTAATGGTAGAGCTAGTGGTAAAGAGTATGTGACTGACAAAATGAACATAGAAAAAATAAAACAAATTGCAAATAGTGAAGAGTATGTGTTAATAACACTCTAATAACACTACACTAGTAGCTACAGCTCTCTTCGGAGGGTTGTATGGTGCTAGACACCAGCAGGCGAGATACCTGAACAACTAGGAGGAGAAATATTATGTTAAGTATATTAGACAGAGTAGTAATGGCGTATGCAGGGGCAGGGCTTAAATTGTTGGCGTTAGGTAAAAAGTATGTGGTAGCGTATTGGATAGCACAGCTGGTTGGATTAGGTATGTTGATTTATGCGTATGGATTTTGGTGGACAGTTGGGTGTGTACTCATTCCGCTAAATATAGTGAGTGCTATTATATTGTGGAGAGCTAATCAAATAGACACGGAGCGTCAGGCAGAGATTATAGCGAACAGCATTGTAGCTGGTATGCGTAATAGATAAGGAGATGGATATGTTACAGTGGTTAAATAGACAGTTGTGTAAGTTTGAGGCTTGGCTAGAAAAATTAGCTGAAAGAATATTATGAGTAAGTGCCAGGTGGTTATCCAGGTGGATAGGAATCAGCAGAATAAGCGAGGTGCTCAGATAGTAGATTTCCCTAGCTACTTTAACGAATTAATGAGGAGGTGTGGATATGTGAAGGCTAGTTCAATAGTTAGGCAGAGATTTAATATCTCAACTTTTATAAAACAATAAGGAGTTTATTATGGCAATGATAGCACTAATAATAGGTTTGGTAACAGCATTTAATCTGTTGATATTGATAGTTAAGTTTAAAGCTGGTCGTTATGGCGACTTAGCGGTAGATGTGGTAGCACTAATAATACTTAGTGCAATGTTTGGGAATACAATTCTAGGTATGCTTATAGCTATGGTAGCAAGTTTTGCTATTAGTCTATATTTATTAGTATTTGGTGTGTAACACTAGACCGTAAGTGTCTATAAACTAAGGTGGTAAGTAGATAGTTGGTTAAGTCACCAGAACATTATATACAAATTCAAAGGATTTAAAATGTTACAGTCAATGAGAAAATTAAACACAATATTAGATACAGTTGCTCCAAAAA
>Ga0256837_1001736_pt1 | contig 14548 bp, 17 predicted proteins | sample 4562384metaG_FD_185976 | JGI IMG/M metagenome (GOLD analysis project Ga0256837, IMG submission 185976) | Hydrothermal vent microbial communities from Guaymas Basin, Mexico - 4561-384 | ecosystem: Environmental > Aquatic > Marine > Hydrothermal vents | place: Mexico: Guaymas Basin | collected... | reverse complement strand
AATATATCTTGAGGCTTTAAAAGTAGCCTATGAAAAAGTTGAAGAACTGATGATTGCGTGAAATTGTAGCACTTTTTAGAATATTTGATTTTAGGTTATCGTAACATCAGTAAGGAAAATATATGAAATTAATTAAATTAAGTTTAGCTGTAGCTGTTATAGCTTCATCATTAGCAGCAGATGCAATAACAGTATCTGGTGATGTTACTTTTACAACAAATAGCCTTTGGAGAGGTGCTAGTGGAACTGATGATACTGCTACAGTTCAAGGTACTATTGGTATAGAACATGAAAGTGGTTTATATGCTGGTATGTGGGGAACTGGTATGACTAATGGTACAGAGATCGATTTGTACGCAGGGTATGCAACAGAGTTATCTGGTGTTGGAATTGATACTGGTTTTGTAGCCTATACAACAACTGGTGCTGATGCTAAAGGTGATTTTGAACATACATTTGATGATGCTGGAGAAGTTTATTTAGGTGCTTCTTATGATATAGGTATTGAACTTGGTGCTATGTTATATGTAGAAGTATTAAATTCAGATAGTGATAGCATGTTAGTTGATTTTACTGCTGATAAAGATTTTGGTATGTTATATGTAGGTGCTGCTTATGGTCTTCAATTAGATTCAGAATCTGGTGATGATTATTATAGTTTAACTGTTGGAAAAGCTTTTGAATCTATCAAGGGTGATTTATCATTAAACTATCAACAATCTACTACAACAGGTGAAGATGCAGTTTATGCATTAAATTATACAACTTCATTCTAAATTAAATTTTATTTATCTTCCTATTCCTATTTTGTAGGAGGATAAGTATTATTTCTTATATTTATAATCTTTTTTAATAATCAAAATTTCTCTTTATTAGGTCATTGGATTATTTTATTTTAATGTGGATCCTGAACTAAGTTCAGGATATAGTTTTGTTTTAACTTTAAATTAGTTAATTAAATAAAGCCTCAAGTGCATCAACACCATCTTTCGTATCTTCAATCTCACCAGTCTCTTCATTTGTTGTAGAATCAGATTCTACAAGTTCAATATTCATACCAGTAAGCATAGAAGCAAGACGGATATTTATACCACTTTTACCAATAGCTTTTGATTTTTGATCAGCAGGAAGAGTTATAACTGCTTTTTCATTTTCACCATCATCATTTTTGATAATTTCAACATGAGATATAATCGCTGGACTCATAGTTCTTGAAACAAAAAGTTCAGGTATACTTGTAAACTCTATACAGTCAATATTTTCCCCAATTAACTCTTTACTTACAGAGTTAATTCTAACACCTTTTACACCAACAGTTGCACCAACAGCATCAACTTGTGGATGAGTTGAAATAAGTGCAATTTTTGCTCTTTCACCTGGAATACGAGCTGATTTTTCTATAATAACTGTACCATCAGAAATTTCAGGAACTTCTAAAGATAAAAGCTCTTCTAAAAATTTAGGACTTGTACGAGATAGCTCAATTTGCATACCATCAGTTTTATCCATATTTACACGACGAACAACTGCTTTTATATGATCACCAACTTTAAAAAATTCACCTTTTATACGGCTTTTCATTGGTAATATAGCACGAATCTCATCAACTTCTATATAAGTAGAGTTCTTAGAATCAACTCTAATAACTCTACCAGATACTAAAGTACCAATTTTAGAGTTATATTTGTTAAAAAGTTCATCTTCTACAAGTCTTTGTATATGAAACTCTATCTCACGGTGAAGTTGAGATGCTCCAGTTCTTCCATACTCTTCTAAATTATGTGGAACTTGAAGTTGATCATCAAGTTCTACTTGATCATCGTATTGTCTAGCTTCAGTGATTGAGATATAAGCTGGTGCTATCTCTTCATCTTGAAGTTTTTCATCTTCATCTGCAACAACTGTAATAGTTTGAATAACATCAATACTTTTTGTTTGATCATTAACAACTGCTTCAAAAGCAAAATTTCTATCAATTACTCTTTTTGCAGTTTGAACAAATGCTGTTTTTAGTGCTTCTAACACTTTTTCAGGAGCAAGCCCTTTTTCGTGTGCTATCGCTTCTGCAATGTCTAAAATTTTTTCCATTAAATATCCTTTAGATGTTAAATCTCATAAAAAATAAAATGTAGTTGTAAGGGGAGATTTCTTATGAAGTAGTAAAATTATAGCTAAAACACTATAAAGATTAGTTTAATAGGATTTTTAGTAGATTTTTAATATAATGCAAAACTTTTATAAATTAGGGTTTTTAGAAAATACCCACCAAGGAAGATTGAAATGGATTTAAAATTTGCAAGAACAGAGATTAATGTTAAACCTAAAAAAGCTGAATTAGCTAAAATTGAAGCTATGAGCGAAAAAGATGATAGTGTAATTATCTATTTTGATAGAGAAAATTCACATAAAGATTTACTTGAACTTCAAGACCATTTTGAAGCTAAAGGTAAAAGTTTTTACATGAGTGAAGTTAAATTTGGTTTAGCTGATAATGACTATATGTACCAAGTACACATCATAAACTAGGTTTAAATTATGTCGAAAAAGCTATTTATTGAAACTTTAGGTTGTGCGATGAATTCTCGTGATACTGAGCATATGATTGCTGAGTTAACTGAGAAAGAGGGTTATGAAACGATTGCTGACTTTAGAGATGCTGACCTAATTTTGATAAATACTTGTTCGGTAAGAGAGAAGCCTGTATCTAAACTATTTTCAGAACTTGGTGTTTTTAACAAAAAGAAAAAAGATAGTGCTAAAATAGGTGTTTGTGGTTGTACCGCTTCACACTTAGGAAAAGAGATTATAAAACGAGCTCCTTATGTAAACTTTGTTTTAGGTGCTAGAAATGTATCTAAAATAACAGAGGTTTTACATAAAGATAAAGCTGTTGAGATAGATATAAATTATGATGAGAGTGAATTTGCTTTTAAAGATTTTCGCTCATCAAAACTTAAAGCATTTATCAATATATCTATGGGATGTGATAAATCTTGTACTTATTGTATTGTTCCTAAAACTCGTGGTGATGAGGTGTCAATTCCTGATGCTCTTATATATAATGAGGCTAAAAGATCTGTTAATGCTGGAGCAAAAGAGATTTTTCTTTTAGGTCAAAATGTAAACAATTATGGTCGCCGTTTTTCTGGTGAACACGAAAAAGTGAATTTTACTGAACTTCTAAGAAGACTTAGTAAAATAGATGGCTTAGAGAGAATCCGTTTTACATCTCCACACCCTTTTCACATGGATGATGAGTTTATAGAAGAGTTTGCTCACAACCCTAAAATCTGTAAATCTATGCATATGCCATTACAAAGTGGCTCAACAAAAGTTTTAAAAGATATGAAAAGAGGTTACTCTAAAGAGTGGTTTTTAAATCGTGTTGAAAAACTTAGAGCTGTTTGTCCTGAGGTTGGTATATCTACTGATATCATTGTTGCTTTTCCAGGTGAGAGTGATGAAGATTTTGAAGATACTATGGATGTTTTACAAAAAGTTAGATTTGATCAGCTTTTTTCTTTTAAGTATTCACCTCGTCCAGAAACAGAAGCACAACATCTACCAATGGTTGATTCTGAGATAGCATCTACAAGATTGACTAGACTTCAATCAAAACATACAGAGATTTTAGATGAGATAAATGCTTCGTATTTAGGAAAAACTTTAAGAATCTATTTTGAAGAGTTATTTCAAGATTATCATGTATCTGGAAGAAGTGATAATAATGTAGTTGTAAAAGTTAAAGGCTCAGATGAACTTCTAGGTCAATTTAGAGATGTTAAAATAACTTCTATTGGAAGAACCGTTTTAACTGGTGAAGTTGTTGAGTAAAAAAGTTTTTCGTGCTTTTGCTTTAGCTATTGTTCCCTTAATAGGTTCAATACTTATACGATTACTTTACTTTACAAATAAAAAAAACTTTCATGCTCCAAAAACTATAGGTGACAAGCCAATTATTATGGCTTGTTGGCATGGTGAACTTTTGATGATTCCTTATGCTTACACAACTTTTAGAAAAAATCCAAATGTAAAACTTCTTATCTCTGAACATTTTGATGGTAATCTTATAGCTAAAACACTCTCTTTTTTTAAGTTTGAAACAATTAGAGGTTCATCTACTAGAGGTGGAGCGAAAGCTTTAATCCAATCCATAAAAGAGCTTAAAAATGGTTATGATTTAGGAATCACTCCAGATGGTCCTAAAGGTCCTAGACATGAGGTTTCTAATGGAATTGTAGTGATGGCTCAAAAAGCAAAAGCAAATATAGTTTTAGTTGAGATAAAATCATCATCATATTGGCAACTTGGTAGTTGGGATAAATTTATTATCCCTAAACCGTTTGGTACTATAAATTACTATATTAGTGACTTGATTGATGTTGATGGTATGGAACTTGATTATGCTAAACAATTATTAAAAGATGGTTTGTTGAAACATGACAGCTAAAATTATACTTTTTAGTTTTGCTATAACTGCTCTTTTGATAATGGGAATCTATTTTATCTCAGACCCATCTTATGAAAAATCTATACAAGCTAAATATCATTATGAATTAGGGGAATATAAAGAAGCATATACGCTAGCTAAAGATTCTTTTGCTCTAAATCAATACAACCGTATGGCATCTACAGTTATGGCTCAGTCTAAAATATCACTAGAATATGTTTTATTTATAGAAGAAGCAAAAAAATATATGGATGAGATAAATCAGATAGCAACTAACGATATAATTTCAACTTCCGATAAAGCAAAGATTAAAATGATGTGTAAAATTGTGATAGGTGGATATGTGAAATTAGCACCAAGTATTATTACAGATTCTAATCTTACTGATGATGCTAGTAAATATAATAAAATGTTTGAGAAACTTCTTGAAAAAGTTACTAAATAAAAAAAGAGTAGAGTTCTTAGAATCTCTGGAAAATTTCAGAGGTTATTCAGATCTAACAATAAAAAGCTATGATGAATCTATCAAAGAGGCATTTAGATATATCGAAATTATAGAAGAATATAAGAATATAATATTTAATTTGATGCCGTATCGTATAAAAATTGCACATTTAAATGCTAAGACTATAAGCAAAAAATTGAGTGCGATAAGAGGTTTTGTAGAGTATTTAAATGATAATGATTTTAAAGTTATTATCAAAGCTGATGAATCTATAAAAGTTGCTAAAACATTACCAAAACCAATATCACATAAAAATATAGTTGAAGCTTTACTAAAAGCTGATTCAGATGAAAAGTTAGTTGTAGTTATGTTATATACATTAGGACTTAGAATTTCAGAACTTAGTTCATTGAAATTATCTGATATTTCTAAAGAGTGGATTAGAGTTTTAGGTAAAGGTAATAAGCAAAGAGATGTACCACTACTTCCTTTAGCAAGAGAACTTCTTGATGAATATTTGACTAGAAACTTAGCAAATAAATTTCTTTTTGAAAAAAAAGGCGAAAGATTAAGCGAAAATAGTTTAAGATATATCATTACTAAAGTCTTTAAAAGAATTATGTTAAAAGTAACTCCACATCAACTACGACACTCTTATGCTACATCATTACTTAATGGTGGTGCCCCAATAGTTGATGTAGGTGAATTACTTGGACACTCTTCGATGGCTACAACTCAAATATATACAAAACTAGGAAGTGCTTTGAAACAACAAAATTATAACAAAGCACACCCATTATCTGGAGTAGGTAGTGTTAACTAAACTTTTAGAAGTTTTATATCTCAAGGTATATATTAATATAATTGTTAAACAAACTACAACACTTGTATATGTGAAAATATCAAATAAAAATGGTACTGTTGAGAGTGATTCAAGAACTTTTGAAACAACAGAGCTAAATGATAAAATGTATGATTTTATCAAAAAGTATAAAAAATTATCTCCTTTTTATTATATCTCCATTTTAGATAATTCAGAAACTCAAGGTGCTATTCCAACTTGTGACAAAAAAGGTATGTCTGAGTTTATCGAAACAGAATCTTTAAACTATATATGTAATCAAAATAGATGGACTTACTATACAACAAAAGAAGAGATAAAAGCTATAAAAAAAAAGTATAAAAAAATAGGTATAGATTTTATTTTTTCTCCAATTGTTATTTTAAACCATTTCTTTAAAGATAAAATTGATACAAGTTTAGGATTATTTATTCTTATAGAAGATAATTATTTAAGTATATCAGTTTTTGATCATTCTCACTTACTTTTTTCTCTGCATTTAGATGTAGAACAAGATACAGAAACACATAATTTATTTGATGATAGTTTAGAAAAAATGGATATGGACTTAGATATTGATTTAGATGATGATTTAGATTTGGATGATGATAGTATAGATTTAGATGATATGGATTCATTAGATGATTCTGATTTACTAGATGGTATGGATGATTTTGGAGATATTGAAGATTTAGATTCTTTTGATGAGATAGATGAATTTTCAGAAGCAAAAGATGATGAAGAAGAACTTTCACAAGAATTAGATGATGCTGATGTTTCAATTGATGACAATGATGAATTTACTGAAGATTACCATAGATTTGGGATGATTCAAAGTGCTATAAATAGTTTTTATAAAGATGAAAGATTTAACAGCCAGTTTATAGAAGATGTATATATTGCAGATGGTATAGGTGTAAGTAGTGATTTAAAAAAATATATAGAAGATGAGATGTTTTTAAATGTTAATATAAGACAAATTGATACTTCTATAGAACTTTCTATCCTTGCTAAGATGGAATTAGAATGAGATATAGTTATACAAAACATAGGAGAAAAAGTGCTTTTACTGAAGATATGCAACTTTTACTTATATTTTTTACTATTACACTTTTAATGTTATTACTAACTTATCTATTTTTACTGTTTAAAGATTATAAATTTGATGAATCTAAGAAAAATTTAAATCAAAAACAAGTTGATTTGAATATTAGTATTTACAATATGAAAAAACAGATTACTTTTATTGAAAAACAGAGTATTTTTGCTGAAACTGTACATACAAAAAATGCAGTTTTAAAAGATTCTATAAGTAATTTATTTGATTTAGTTCCTCAAAGAATAACACTCTCAGAAGCAACTTTGTTGGAAAATGGATTGATTCTAAATGGAATTACACCAAATAAAAATGTATATAATTTTATGCTACAAGCACCACTTCGTTCTATATTTCATAGAACATACAGTAGTTTTTACCCTGCTGAAAATGGTTGGTTTAGATTTGTATCTACAAATTATATTGATAAAGAGGAAGAGGAGATAGAACTAGATGAAGAATAGTGGATTATCTCGTCAAAATATTTATGTACTGATAGCTTCGTTGAGTTTATTAATAGTGGTGCTTTCATTTTCTTTTTTTATATTAATCCCAAAGGGGAAAGAGTATCGAATTAAAAAATCTGAAATGATAAAGATTAGAAGAGAATCTAATAGATATGAAAAATTTAATCAAGATACTCTCTCTTTACTTAAAAAATTACAAGCAGATAATCGTTATACCATTACTGCTTTAAGTACGCAATTCTCAGAAGAAAGATTTTTAAAACAGCACCAACAATATTTCAATACATTAACATTATCTAAAAAAGTTATTGGTGAAAAAGATGATGAGTTTATAACTTATGATGTAAATACAACTTCAAAAATATCATCTCCAAAAAGTATCTATGATTTTTTAGATGCTATAAATAAAAGTGATTGGATTATAAGTGTAAATTTCCCTATTAAATTTAAGCGAGAAGATAGTGTAATTTACTCAACATTTAGTATGAAAGTTTATTCAAATCCTAAAAAAGATTTAAATAGCAGTAAATAGTTTTTTTACTTTAAGAAAAATATCTTTATTCTCATAAAAATAGGCTCTTAATTTTGGTTCTATTTTTAAGATTCTACAACTCTCTTTAAACTCTTTATCCATAATAGAATCTTTTATATATGGTGCTATAAATATAAATTTATCATTTTTATTTATAACAAACTTTCTACCAACTAGAAAAGTTTTTTTATCTTTTAGAATCTCTCTTTCATTAGCACTCATCATAAAACCAGTAGACTTTAGATATTTATCTATATAATATATATCTACTCTATCATCTTTTGAATTTATAAAGTAGGCAAAATCATCAAGTTTATTTATAGTTATATCTTTGATTAGTCTATCTCTATCTTCATCTATATAGTTAAAACTTTTTTTGATTCCAGTTAAGTATTTATCTAAAAGAGGTTTTGAGTAGTTATGTCTAAATGAGTTTCTTTTTATAGATTCATCAAGGTTAGAACCATCTTCAAAATATTTAATATTATGCTCATTTAGATAAACCAATAACTCTTGTTTATCAAGATGTAAAAGAGGACGGATTATATTATAAGAATCTCTACTCTCTAACACTCGCATACCAGCTATCTCAGCACATCCAGCACCTTTACAAAACTGCATAAGCATCCACTCAAATCTATCACCTAGATGATGAGCAGTTAAAAGATTCTCATAATGATTTTCTTCTATAATTGTTTCAAAAAAATCATATCTTATTTTTCTAGCACTAGATTCAAAGTTTTTTGTAATATGTTTAGACTCATAAAGATAGCATTTAAAATTATATCTCTTTGCTAACTCTTTTGCATAAGCCACTTCTAGTTTGCTTTGTTCTCGAATATTATAGTTTACTATCGCTATATCAAAATCTATTTTATGTTGTAGAAGTAAAAATAGTAGGGCAGAAGAATCTACCCCAGCAGAGAAAGCTAAAAGATTTTTTTTCTCTTTTAGTAGATTAAGTGATTCTTCTTCAAGCATTATCAACTGTAGCTGTTAAAATAGTCCCAACAAGTTCAGTAACCTTAGCTTTATAAATCTTTCCAAATTCTAAATCTTCATCTTTAGTTCTATCATTTATATAAAGTTCACCATCTATCTCCGGAGCCCAGATAGTTTTTCTAGCACTTAAAAGATACTCATGTTCATCAGATTCACCATCTATCACAAGCTCTATCTCTTTACCAACCTCTGCTTCAAGTGATTTTTTCATACACTCATCTGTTATAGCACCTAGAATCTCGGCTCTCTGGGCAATAACTTCAGCATCTATTTTTTCACTCATATCGTAAGCAGAAGTTGTTTCTTCATCAGAGTATGAAAACACATTTACTCTATCAAATCCAAACTCTTTAGCAAACTCACACATCTCATCAAACATCTCTTGTGTTTCATTTGGATGACCAACTATAAAACTTGTTCTTATAAAAGAATCTGGAAGTGATTTCATATAGTTTAAAAGTTCAAGAGTTTTAGATTTACCAAACCCTCTTTTCATCATACGAAGCATATCATCATTTATATGTTGAATTGGCATATCAAAATAGTTGTGAAATAGTTTACTTTTTGCTATATTTTTAAGTAAAGATATAGTTGTCGTAGTTGGGTAAAGGTAAAGGATTCTAGCAGATTTTACACCATCTATGAGTTCAATTCTTTGAATTAACAGTGATAAACCATCTTTAATGTTTTGGTCACGAAGGTAAGAGCTAGAATCTTGAGATACAAATGAAAAATCATAATACCCTTTTTTAACAAGCCCCTCAACCTCTTTAGCAATAGAATCAAGATTACGAGAGTTTAGTTTTCCTTTAAATGATGGAATCGCACAAAAACTACAAGCTTGGTTACAACCCTCACTTAGTTTTATATAAGCGTGGTAAGTTGAACCCGTTACAACTCTTTCAGCCCCATCTATAAGATAAACTTCATCAGAAAATCTACTTTGTTTTTCAGCTAGTAACTCATCTATCTGCTCGTAATCACCAACACCAGTAAAAATATCTACTTCAGGAATCTGTACTACTAAATCATCTTGGTATCTTTCACTAAGACATCCAGCCATAACTAAAACAGAATCCTCTTTTCTAGCTTCGTGAAGAGAAAGAACAGTATTTATAGATTCCTCTTTAGCAGCATCTATAAAGCCACAAGTATTTACGATGATAACATCGGCATCAGATTCATCACTTGTAAGTTCAAAGTTTTGAAGTTTACCCATCATAACTTCTGTGTCAACTAGATTTTTTGTACAGCCTAAAGATACTATGTGAAGTTTATTGCTCATTTTTAATCTCTTATAATTATTTTTGATATTATACTATAATTACAGTATGAAAATATATGATGTAATAATTTTAGGTGCAGGTGCAAGTGGTTTGATGTGTGCTTCGCATCTCGATAATAGTTTAGATGTGTTGATAGTAGATTCAAATGAAAAAATAGCAAAAAAACTAAAAATCTCTGGTGGTGGAAAGTGTAATATCACAAATGTTGATGTTACACCAAATAACTATGATGGTGATGAGGTTCTAATAGCTAATGCTTTAGAAGTTTTTTCTAAAGATGATTTGTTGAAGTTTTTAAAAAACAATGGTGTAAAACCAGTCATAAGAAAAGATAGATATTACTTTTGTAAAAATAGTTCTGATGAGATTATAAATATACTTAGAAAAAAAAGTGATTATGCTAAAACATTACTAAATTGTGAGGTTACTACTCTTAGAAAAGATGATGAGATTTTCACTCTTAGCACTTCAAAAGGTATTTTTAAATCTAAAAAAGTTGTTGTAGCTACTGGTGGAAAAAGTTTTAAAAACTTAGGTGCTAGTGAAATAGGGCTAAAAATAGCAAAAGATTTTGAGATAGAAACGAAAGAGTTTACTCCAGCATTAGTTGGTATGACACTTCAACCAGATCAATTTTGGATGAAAGAGTTAAGTGGGCTTAGTTGTGAAGTGGAGATTATGGTTGATGGTAAAACTCTAAAAGAGGAGATGCTTCTTGCTCATAAAGGTATAAGTGGACCAGCTGTCTTATCTGCTTCACTCTACTGGAGAAAAGGGAGTATGAGCATAAACTTTTTACCAAATCATAATATATTTGAGCTAAGTAAAAATAGTAAAAAACTTATAAGTTCAGTTATACCTTTAGCAAAAAGATTATCAAAAGCTATACTAAAAGCATTAGATATAAAAGATGTAGAGTGTAAAAAACTAACTAAAGAGATGAAAGAAAAATTACAAAAGATTCATAATTACGAGTTCGCCCCAGCAGGAAATTTTGGTTTTACAAAAGCTGAAGTAAGTAGAGGTGGAGTTTTAAGTGAAGAGTTAAATGTAACATTAGAATCTAAAAAAGTGAAAAACTTATATTTTATAGGTGAAGTTGTTGATGTAACAGGTGAGCTAGGTGGCTATAATTTTCAGTGGGCTTTTAGTAGTGGAATAGTTTGTGCTAGTGCTATAGAAAATATTTAAGGGTAGTTTATGATAAAGCAGATAACAATTTTTCTTCTAATGACCATTTTTTTTACTGGATGTGTTCAAAACAATACAGATATAGAATCTGATTATGAAGTGGTAGATGATACTGTTACATCAGAATTAAATGCTACTGTTATTTTGACAACAAATGAAACAACTGTAACATTAAATAAAGATAGATTAGAGATAGATGTTACTGTTATAGATAAGCAAAATAACCCGTATGAGGGTGGAAATGTAAAAATAATTTATCCTGATGATGTTAGAGAAGGTAGAGATATAGGTTATTTTACTAACTCTAGTGTTACAGTTTCAAATGGTCATGCAAAATTTACATATACTGCACCAAATGATATTAGTAAAAATACAAAAGATATAATTTTTTATTTTTACCATGAAAATAATACTAATGATATTAAAAAATATACGATAAAATTAGTCCCAGAAGAAAATCAAATTATCTTAACAAGTTATCAAATATATATAGATGATGATGATGAACCAAGTATGGGTTTAGATACTAGTAAATTAATCTCTTTTATGATTAAAAATGAAAAAAATGAAAATGTTAATGATTCTAATATAGTATCAATAAAAGTAACAAATTTAAATCCAAATTTAGGGAGATTAGAAAATACACAGGGTGATAGTAATAGTAGTTTGACAATATCTGCTAAAAATTCAATTCCTATAAATGTAAAATCAAATACCTTATCTGGAATTATTCCGTTAGAAGTTAATGCTACTTTTATAGATGCAAATGGTGTTAAACGAAATTTACAGAAGATATTTAATCTTTTAGTATTATCTGGTCCACCGACTGCTATGAGTTTATCATACTCATCAATTAGTCAAGATAAAATAAATGCTAAATTTATAGAGAAATGGGTTTTAACAGTTACAGATAAATATAATAATCTTGTAAATACAAACCCGTCAGTTTCTATGGGAATGATAGCTGGTTATGCCAAAAGTGGACCAGATAATCCGAGTAATCATTTATATTTTGAAAATGGTGGTGAAATCAAGAGTAAAAATAATATTTTTTATAGTAAAGAAGAAGTATTTAAATATGTTGATCAAGTAAATGATGTACTTGTTACATTTGGAGATGGCTATACATATGAAGCATCTGGGAAATGGGATATTAGTACAGATGATAATAAATCTATTTTAAATTTAGTTGATCAGTATAATGGTAAAGATACATTATCTTTAGGTTTCGCAGTTGGACATAATTATCGTCAAGATATAGATAAAAAGGGTGTTGAATGGATAGGAAATATTTATCCAGAGGATCATAATTATATTATTGATAATAATGGACATTTAGTATTTAATATAGAATATGATTATTATTTTATAGGTAAAGATATTATGTTATGGATTAATTTAATAGGAATGCAAAATGATAATATAGTAAGAATTGGAGAAGCTAAAAAAATAACACTTAAAGGTAATGGTATATCTGCTTATATTCCAAATATAACTGTTATCGGAGGTATTAAACAAGCATATACTTTTACTGTAAAAATTAATGATATAGATGAAACTTATATGTATGGTAATTTTAAAGCTAAATTTAGTACAACAGGATGTGCTGCACTTGATGGTAATCCTATTTATACTGATATGACAAATAGGGAAGCAAATGTAACTGTTTTTGTAACTACACCTTCCCCATGTACATATGAAGGTGTTAGTCAAGTAAATATATCAGACTTAGAAATAACAAGTGAATTTTAAAAAAGGAAAAAAATGAAAAATCTTAAAAAAATAATACTGGTAACATTACTAACTTTAACACCATTAGTTGCAGATGAGTATAAAAATCGATCTCTCATAGGTTTTGAAGGTGGTTTTAGTAGCATGGAAGTTTCAAATGATGAAACACCAGTTGTTGTAAATAAGTATAGTTTTGCATCAGTTGGGTTAAAACTAGGTGCTCAAATGGAGTATTATAGACTTTTTTTATCAGCTAGGTATTATCCTATATCTGATTTTGATTATGCTTATACTCTTGGAGCTGAATTACAGTACCTAGTAAATTTTTCAGAATCAACAAACCTTTTTATTGGAATCAATACAGGTACAGCAGAGATGAAATTTTTAGATTCTAAAAATATAAGTCGTACTATATCTGATCCATATATTGGTGGTGATATAGGTCTCAATTATCATATCAATAAATCATTTGATTGGGAATTTGGTATGAGAATGATGAGTTTAAATGCTGAAAATGAGAGAAATAATGTAACATATACATTTGATAATATGACTTCTGTATATACGAGTATAATTTTTAAGTATTATATAACTGATTAGTGGAAGCTACATATATATTTGAACTGGTACAATTAATAATGATACCTACATTGAGCAATTAATATTGCAGTATCAGTAACTTTATATACTAATCTATGTTCTATAGTTATTCTTCTTGACCAATAACCAGACCAGTTATACTTTAAGGGTTCAGGTTCTCCTAAACCTTTAAAAGGCTCTCTTTTTATATCTTTAATCAAAGTATTTATTTTTTTTAAAATTTTTTTATCATTTTGTTGCCAATATAAATAATCTTGCCATGCACCATCAGCAAAAATTAAATTCATATTTCTATCAACTCTCTAACTTCACCTTGATTAGCTTCTAGTTGAGATATAGCATTATTTAACCTTAAAGCATTAGTGCTACTTTGCATAAGATAAGCTGTTTCCTCTATTGACCTATAATCATCAAGAGAGATTATAACTACACTATCTTTATTTTGTCTAGTTATAATCATAGGCGAATGGTTATCAACAACTGTATCAATAGCTGTAGCAAGGTGTTGTCTCATATTTGAAAATGTCATAGTTTGCATAAATAGATTCCTTTTATAAAATATGGACAAAGTCTAGTATATTTCTACTTAGAGTTCAATAGTATTTAATTTTTTTAATGAAGTATAGTAATAAAAATGGTGACCATGCCCAGACTTGAACTGGGGACTTTTACCATGTCAAGGTAAGTGTTCTATAGAAAAAAGCCTTTATTTTAGGGCTTTAAGTGATGTTAGTTAAAACTAACCACACTTTTTACCACACTCTTTAAAGTTATTATACTATATGTAATTCAACTTTTTTATTAAAAGCTTTTGCTACTTTTTCTAAAAAATCAATACCTATATTTACACTTCCATTTTCTATTCTACTTATAACAGATTGGGTTGTACCTATCTTTTTAGCTAATT
>Ga0256837_1001735_pt1 | contig 14550 bp, 14 predicted proteins | sample 4562384metaG_FD_185976 | JGI IMG/M metagenome (GOLD analysis project Ga0256837, IMG submission 185976) | Hydrothermal vent microbial communities from Guaymas Basin, Mexico - 4561-384 | ecosystem: Environmental > Aquatic > Marine > Hydrothermal vents | place: Mexico: Guaymas Basin | collected... | reverse complement strand
ACAAGTGCACAATATCCCTACTCAATTTATCCTGATCTGCAAGATAGTGTTGTCTACTTGACAGATACAAACAGTAAAACGGTATCGAGTGCTATGAACTTTCTCTTTTTTCTAACACAGGAACTTGGTTCATATCCAAACTACATACGAGTAACAACAAAGCTCTCTGAGGAAGATAAAAAGAAAAATATTATTGTTTTTGGAACGATTTATAATAAGGAAATTCAAGATTTGAGTAAAGATGCTCCTATTGTATTTGACAAGCAGAAGATGATAAAAATTTACCCTTATATTAAAAGATTTATTGAGCATAAAACAATTGTAAATGAAGATAGACTGCAAAAGTACAGATATAAAACGACTATATCAGAAGTGAATTTTGTCGATAAAACAATGATTATGCAGATGTTTAAATCAAAATATAAAAGTGACAAAACTGTTTTAATGTTTACTGCCGGAAATGCAAACTGTCTGGATAAAGGGGTTAGCTCTATTTTTCAATATAAAAACAGAAACAATATTCTTGGTGATACCGTAATCTATGATTTTGAAGATGAAAAAGGTTTGGCATATAATATAAAAGATAAGTATATTATCTCAAAAATGGGTTGGCTGGAGACGCTCTCTTTACAAATAGGCAGCAGTCCTGTTCATTATATAATAGCCTTTATTGTTCTATTAACACTTTTTGTCTGGATAGTAAAGATATTACTGGCAAAATTTAAAGAGGCGCATCATAAAGATGCAGAGTAGATGATGAGCTCCTCTATACGTTATATCTTATATCTGATCTTTATGAGCACTATGCTCAATGCGCAAAAAGTAGATATAAGTTTTGAAGTTTTTCATGCACAAAAGAGTTATCTTGATATTGCACAGCAGAAGGTAGAAAAACTTAAAAGAAAAGGTTTTAACTGCTATATACTCAATAGTGATGATGAGGTTTCTGTTCGCTGTAATGACTCTAGTACCTTACAAATTATGCAGGAGAATATTAACAAACTACAAAAAAAAGGGATACCTTTTACCATCATCAAAAAAGAGACAGCCGATCTCAAAGAGGAGCATCGGCAATCAAATAAACTCCAAAGAGCTTATCAACTCTATAATAAAAAAGAGTATACAAAAGCATATGAAATTTTTTCTAAACTCTATAAAAAAGATAAAAAGTTTGAACATGCCTATGCTTACTCTTTAGTCCTTATGAAGCTTAAAAAATATGAAAAAGCACTTGATATTTTGTCTCAATACAAACAAGATAAAGCAAAACTTCTTTCCAAAGATATAGCAGAAGCATATTTTTATAAAGCCTTAGATCATGAAAATTATACTTTGGCAAATAAGATCATTTCAAAATATCATTTAAACAAAGACAAGAGATTAGAAATTCCTTACAAAAAGGCTCTTGAACTTTTTAAGAATAAAAAGTATGCGGCAGCATTAAAAATATTAGCACCCTATAAAAACAGTTCTGTAAAAATAAAAAAACTTTATAATGATATTTTATATACAAAATATATGGATATGGCTTGGTACAATGTTTCTAAAAATCCTGAAAAAGCAGTTAAACTCTTTAAGGATGCCTGTAAGATAAAAAAAGAGTTTGATTGCTATAATGGAATGATGTATGCCTACTATAATCAAAAAAAGTATAAAGTTTCTCTCTATCTTGCTCAAAAACTTTATGCTTATCAAGCAGATGAGAAACTTGCGGTAATGGCCTACAACAGTAGCATGGCATTGAAAGATTATGATGAGGCTAAAGAGTGGTATAGCCGTGTCAGTATTAAAAATAGTCTTTCAGATCCTAATTTGCAAAATTATCTTGTTCATATCGATGCTTATATAAAACGCTCAGAGCTTGAAAAAGCAAAATCCTTGCTAAGTGAAGCTGTAGTTGAGTATCCAAAAGAACAAAAGCTTTTAAAAAGAGAGATGCGCATCTACGCAGCAGAGAAAAGATATCTGCAGGCACAAAAAATAGCTAAAGAAATTTTATATAAAGATCCAAAAGACAATGAAGCAAAATATATATTGGCTTTAGGTGCATTTGAGAAGAAAAATTATAAGGCTTGTTTATCGTATTTAGAAACTATAAACCTAAAAGAGATGTATCAAAAAAATATGTTTTACCAATGTAAAGCATATGATAAACTAAGAGACGGAGCAGTGCAAAATGCACTCTCTGTGATTAACAATGTAACAGACAAAAAAGTAATATATGCTTTTTATCTCGATCTAGGTAAGTTTCTTGAAGATAAAAATGATATCAAAGCACTGCAAGCATATAAAAAAGCAAAAGAACTCAATAACGAAAGTATTGATGCGCAGCTGGCATATCTTTTTGCATTAAAAAAGTTTCAACAAGATAAAAAACTTCAAACAGAGTTAGCAGATGCATATAAGCATTTTCCAAAAGAGAAGAAAAAATTAGATGCGTTTGCATTAATGTATAGTGAAGAAAAACTCTTTCAATTGTATAAAAATAAAAAATATGAAGAGTGTTATCAATACAGCAAAACAATAGCCCCTCAATATAAAAACAGTAATATATACCGACTCAGTGGATGGTGTGCATACTCTATGGAGGATTATAAGTCTGCGCAAAAAGCATTTTCAGCAGCGATGCAAAAAGATCAGAGTGATTTTAAAAATCTCTATCCATACGCCCTTGCTTCTGCAAAACTTCATGAAAGAGATAGTGCACTAAAGACGCTTGATAAAATAGATACCTTCTCTTCTGAGCAAGAAAAAGCAGAACTTTTGCAACTCTATGCACTTCTTCAAGAACAAAATAGAGCAAAAGAGTTTGCTAATATGATAGAGGATGAAGAATACAGAGATGAAAATCTACAGGCAATAAATAAAAGTTATACACAGCTTTTTTATGAAAACTCACTCTCTGCAGCTTTTTACTGGCAATCACAGGCTGGAAGAGATGGATTAAATTCATTTGACAAATATATTATTCCTGTAAATTATGATTACTATGATGTGAAAAATTCTTTGCATTTTTATATTGATGCAGACATTATGTACCTACAAAATGAGAAACTTAATACTACAGCATTTAAGGATTATGGACTTGGTACATATATGCAAGAGAATACTTTAGACCATGACAGCGGACTTATGCCAAAGGTTGGAGTTGATTATAAAAATTATCACTTTATGTTAGGTTCTACACCGCTTGGAAGTAAAATTTCTCCTGAACTTACGGCACTTTTTTCCACCTATTATACAAAAAAGAATTGGCTTGGCAGTTTTAAAGTAGAACAGACGGAGTTGGATGAGACTATGCTCTCTTTTGTTGGAGAACGAGCAAAAAACAGCACTTCAGAGATCTATTGGGGACGTGTGTTAAAACGAGGGGCAACTGTAGGTCTGCATTATAGTTCTGTTGTTGATTTATCCTTAAATCTTAGCTACTTTCCTGAGATATATGGTAAAAATGTTCAAACAAACAGTGAGAAAAAGGCAGTAGTGATTGCTATGTACTATCCTGCAGTAGAGAGACTTGATTATATGCAACTGGGTGTTGTCGGGATATACGACAGCTATGATAGAAATGAAAATTTATTTACATATGGACATGGAGGCTACTTCTCGCCACAATCATTTTATATGGCAGGACTCTTTAGTGAATTTGGAGATCATATAAATCATGATTTATATTATAAGGCAAAACTTGGTGTCGGTTTTGAAACCTATAGTGTTGATGATGCACAAAAATTCCCATTGCATGATGGCATAGTTAATTCAAATGAAATTGTTGGCGGATATAAAGAAAACGGATTGGATTATAAAGCTGCTTTTCAGTTAGGTTATAAAATTGATACAAATTTTGACTTTATCTCAGGTCTCTCTTTTGAAAGCTTTCAAAACTACTCTATTCATGAGTTTACATTCGGTTTTGTATATCGATTTGACAAGCATTATAATGATTACAATACATTCTATCTCAATCACAGGGTAGATAAAATAATTCCTCGATATGAGGTAGCGAAATAGCAATACTTTTTGTATAATAAACAAAATTATATAAAAGGTATGTATTGAAAACATTTTACTACGTTCATACAGGACATCGCATAGGCTTAGACAGATTTCGCCGAGCTGTTGCAATAGTGCAAAACCTAAAAGATGCAGATATAACACTACTGACCTCTGACTATAGAATTGCTCAGGTTGCACGCGATTTCGGTGTTGAAAAGAGTGTAGGCATTGATGTCGTGCGCAATATCCCCCAAATAGCACACAATGGTGATAAGCTTATTTTTGATTCTGAGGAAGCAAATCCGATTATGCTCGATGATATGCGGAATTATTTTTCAAAATTTATTCGTATAAGTGATAATATAGATGATAAAAAAGCTGACAAAGAGTTTTTAATCTCTCCTTATTTAGAAGGAGTAGGTATCTGTAAAACTATTATTGTAAATGATATGTTTTTTGGAAATTTTGAAAAAAAAGTTCCTATGACTTACTTCTTTGGTGATGATGATTATGAAAAAGATTTAGAAAAACATTTCGATTTTCTTGAGGGGCTTCATCCTCATCTTCAGCTTGGATTTTACTACTTCTTAGATTATGAAGATATGCTCAAAGAGAAGTTTGAAAAAAGCTTTGAATTTGAAGAGTATGAAAATATGATTCAAACTACAGATATTTTACTTACTGCATCTCCTCAAGCGGTTTTAGACTCTCTTGCAAGCGGTGGAAGACCAATCTATTTTCAACGAGAGGATTATACAAGAGATTTTCTTCCGCTTTTTGAAAAATTAAATATCCCGATCGTTGAGAACTATGATAAGAATCACTTATCTGTGATATTAGAAATAATAAATAATAGAAAATATGAAAAAATTGAACAAAATAGTAACAAAATTACAAAATTTATAAAGGAGAACTTAAATTTATAATTAATTAAAAGTTATTTGGTATATAATTAGTTTTTAGATAAAAATTTCACAATAAGTGAGCGAACATGAAAAACAGTAGCCGTAGAGGTTTTATGGGTAAAGCATTTGGTGCCGTAGCCGGCGTTGGTGCAGTTGCTTCTTTGTACGCGATGAAGAGATCTTGGGATCCTTTACCGAGTGTAAAAGCAGCGGGATTCACTACTCTTGATATGTCTGCATACCAAGACAACGAGTTAGTGACTGAGAAATGGAGAGGGAAGCCTATCTTTGTTTTAAAGCAAAGTCCAGATATGATTAAAAAGGCTCAAGGTAATCCAAAAGATATGGAGAGACTTATTAAAGTTGGTAATGATTACTTTATGGTTTGTGTAGGTCTTTGTACACACCTTGGTTGTATTCCTGGGTATAACCCTGATGAAGAGAGTTTTTTATGTGCTTGCCATGGTGGTATGTATGACTTTTCTGGTGAAGTAACAAAAGCTCCACCACCACGTGGTCTTGATATTCCTCCGTTTAAAATTGATGGTAACAAGCTGGTTTTAGGTGAAACTGGACCTGAATATGAGAAGATGCTAGCTGATGGCACAACTCTTAAAGTATAGGGTGAAAGGAAGATAAATGGCACATTTTACAAAAGCTACAAGTCTGCATGACTGGTTAAATCAACGTCTTGCAGTTGATACACTCCGTCGTGTTTTAGCAACAGAGTACTGGATTCCAAAGAATATTAACTTTTTATGGGCAATGGGGATGGTTTTAGCTATCACTTTTGGTCTCTTATTAATATCTGGAATTTTCTTATTGATGTATTATCAACCAAATGTAGAACTTGCATTTGACAGTGTTAACTACACAATTATGCAAGAAGTTGGATATGGTTGGTTGTGGAGACATGTACATGGTGTTGCTGCATCAGTAGTATTCTTAATTATTTACATTCACATGTTTACTGGTATCTACTATGGTTCATACAAGAAAGGCCGTGAGATGATCTGGATCTCTGGTATGCTTCTTTTTGTTGCATTCTCAGCTGAGGCTTTTTCTGGTTATATGCTTCCATGGGGACAAATGTCTTACTGGGCTGGTATGGTTATTACTAACCTTTTTGCTGGTGGTAGTTTACATGCTGATGGTTTAGTTGAGTGGATTCGTGGAGATTACGTTCCTGGTCAAGCATTCCTTAACCGTTTCTTTATGTTACACGTTCTTCTTATTCCTTTAGCTATTTTAGGTCTAATTGGTTTACACTTCGGTGCACTTCGTATTCCACACGTAAATAACCAAGATGGTGAAGAGATTGATTTTGAAGCTGAAGCTGCAAAATATAAAGCGGGTGATAAAGCAAACTCTAAAGTAATTGCATTTGTAAATGACTTTATGTCTAAAGATATGATGGTTGTTGGAATTTATCTGATTTTCTTTTTCTATCTAGTATTTTATCATTATGATTTTGCAATGGATCCGGTTAACTTTGATCCTGCAAATGGTCTAAAGACTCCTGCTCACATCTATCCTGAGTGGTACTTTTTATGGTCTTATGAGATCTTACGTCCGTTCTCAACAGATACTGGTCTGATTGCATTTGCATTTGCACAGGTTATCTTCTTTGCACTACCGTTCTTAGATAAGTCACCAAATGCAGTTCCTGCATCACGTCGTGGTCTGTTTAAATACTGGTTCTGGGCAATGTTAATTGATATGATTATTTTAACTGCTATGGGTAAAGTTCCACCTGAAGGAAGCTTCAGTACAATTGGTCTCTATGCAGCACTTACATTTATTGGTCTATGGATAGCACTTCCATTTATCACTAAATTTGAAAAAAAAGTTTAAGGAGTAAAAAGTGAAAGAATTATTTATATTAGCGGTTGTAACATTTTTTACTCTCCTAACGTATTGGTTAGTTGAACCATTTGCACATTCACAAATGCATAAGCACATTGAAGGTGAAGGTTTTGCATATAAAGATCTTCCAGCATTAACGAAAAAAGGTGATGCTGCACGTGGTAAAGATCTAGTAATGGGCGCGGGTGCTTGTGCTGGTTGTCACGGTATTGAAGTTGAAGGTATGCCAGCTCCTATGGATGCAGTAACTGCTGCAGCTTCTTATGGTGTTAATCCACCAGATTTATCAAATGCAGGTGCTGTTTTTGATCCTAAGTTCTTAGCTGCACTTATTAAAAATCCTGCGCATGCTTTAGATTTAGAACACAAGTATAATGAAAAAAGCGGAAAATCTTATCCAATGCCACAATTTTATGGTGCTGGCGGAGATATCGATCAGGAAGTTGCAGATATGGTTGCATATCTTCAGTCAATCGCTCCTAAGAAAGAAGAGTTGACTCCAAACCAAGCATTTGAAACTGCATGTGGTAGATGTCATGCTATTCATTATCCGTATGAGTTAGATGGAAAAATTCATCCGTCTTGGACACAAATTGGTGAAAAACCATCATTTAAGAAAAAACAAGATGAGTTAGCATTTGAACAAAAAGTTCTTGATTATCAAGACTCATTAACTAAATATCTTGGTACTTTACCACCAGATTTAAGTATGTATATCCGTTCACGTGGTGAGCACTTCATCAAAACTTTTGTTGAAGATCCTCAAGTATATTTAAAAGGTACTGCAATGCCACGTGTTGGTGTAAGTGCAGAAGCTGCTGAAAAAGTAATCGAGCATTTAGAAGATGTTGGTGATTCTAAACGTCATCAACGTGCTTCAGTTGGTGCAAATGTAATGATCTATATCTTTATCTTTGCTATCTTTGCAATTCTTTGGAAAAAAGAAGTGTGGAGAGATTTACACTAATTTTTTAAAGTAAAAGGAGGTTTCTCCTTTTACTTTCTTCTTTCAAAATATATTACCCTTCTTAAAGTAAAGCTTCGATATAATCTTCTTTATGAGATTTAGAGATATTAAAAAACGAAAAAAACAACAACATAATTCAAAAGAGACAATTAAAGTTCATTATGCCAGTTATCCTGATCGGATAAAAGCACTTATTACAGATATGTTTATGATATATGCTCCTATACTCTATCTGATTACCTATGTAATATTAGGTGGAAAAGATGAATTTCAATCTTCACAATTAGCACCACTCTTTGGCGTGACACTCTATGGCGTTATCTATGCTTTTTTAATAGCAAAATTTGGACAGACTCCTGGTAAAAAAGCATATGAGATAAAGGTCGTAGATGATAAGACATATGAGAATATAGGCTTTTTTAGAGCATTCATCCGTTTTATAGCTTTTTTGTTTTCAGCGACTATTTTACTTGGGCTTTTAACACCGTTTTACAGGAAAGATAAAAAAGCACTGCATGATATGATAGCTTCTACGGTTGAGATCGTTGAAGATAAGCGATACAAGCTTTAGTTTTACACTATATTCAACTATGCAGGCTATAATGCTTTTAACATAATAAATAGGAAACAAAATGCTAATAGACAGCTATGAGAGAGTTGTGGATTATCTCCGTATATCTGTAACAGAAAGATGTAACTTTCGATGTCAATACTGTATGCCTGAAAAACCTTTTTCGTGGGTTCCAAAAGAGAACCTTTTAAGTTTTGAAGAACTTTTTGAATTTGTAAAAGTCTGTATAGATGAAGGAATTTGCAAGATTCGTATTACTGGTGGAGAGCCACTGTTACGTGAAGATATCGATAAGTTTATTAAGATGATCTATGATTATGAGCCCTCTATAGATCTTGCAATGACAAGCAACGCATATCTGCTTAAAGGTGTTGCCCAAAAGCTTAAAGATGCAGGACTAAAGCGTATCAATGTAAGTATAGATACACTTAAACCTGAAGTTGCACAAAAGATTGCACAAAAAGATGTTTTGAGTAATGTTTTAGAGGGTGTTGATGAGGCTTTGGCAGTAGGGCTCAAAGTAAAAGTAAATATGGTTCCTATGAAAAATATGAATGCCGATGAGATTGTAGATGTCTTAGAGTATGCAAAAGAGCGTGGAATGACTATTCGTTTTATAGAATATATGGAAAATGCCTATGCAAAAGCAGGCATTGCACGTCTTACTGCCAAAGAGGTCTTAGACGAACTTGCAAAACACTATAACTTTGTTGATGAGGGCTTTGATAAATCTTCACCATCACGTTACTATAAGATGGATGACGGATACCGTTTTGGTATTATCGAGCCTTATGGAGATGACTTTTGTAAAGAGTGTAATCGCATACGTCTTACTGCAGAGGGACATTTAATCCCGTGTTTATATTTTGATGAGGCTATGAGCATTGCTGAGGCTGTTAAAAAGGGCGATATTAAAACTGCAGCACTCGTTTTAAAAGAGGTAGTGAAAAACAAACCTGAAAAGAATCGCTGGGGCGGAGAAGATGATGAAGTCTCCACACGTGCTTTTTATGAAACAGGTGGGTGATAACTTCTGATGGTATATCTTGTAGAGCACTTCTACTCTATTCAGGGAGAAGGAAAATTACTCGGAACTCCAAGTCTCTTTTTCCGTTTTGGCGGATGCAATATGAAGTGCGAAGGTTTTGGCTGCAAGGAGCTTGCTCCTGATGGTGTAGAGGTTGTAGGGTGCGATACTGTTTATGCGGTAAATAAAGAGCATTTTTCAAAGACATGGGTAGCTGTCTCGGATCACAAGCAACTTATAAATGTTTTAGAACTGTATGATTTGCCACACGCAGTAGATATTGTACTGACTGGAGGTGAACCCTTAATATATGCAAATGATGCTGTTTTTGTGGCATTTTTAGAAGCATTGGTTGCACGAGGACATCGTATAACATTTGAGACAAATGGATCCTTGGCGGTTGATTTTGAGAAGTTTCCTGTCTATAAAGAGGCTGTTTTCGCCCTCTCTGTAAAACTTGCAAACTCGAATGAACCTCTCAACAAGCGTTTGCGTGGAGATGTGCTTTTTAATATAGCATCCAATGCAAAAGATGCTTTTTTCAAATTTTCCATTGATCGAGAATCAATTAATATAGCACTAGAAGATGAGATAGAGAGCATTACCATGCATGCACCCCAGATACCGGTTTACTGTATGCCTCTTGGTGGCAACAAGGCTGATGTCGAGGCAAATACAGAGCCTTTGATTGAGTTTTGCAAGGCAAAAGGGTATAACTTTAGTGATAGACTCCATATCCGTATCTGGGATGAAAATAAGGGTGTGTAGTAGAATGGGCTCATTTTATAACGCTATTTTAGAAGACAAATCCTCCTTTCGGTCTGAGCTTCCAAAACAGCGTTATAAAATTGCATTGCTACAGGTAAAGTATGAAAAGGATAGAACGTGATAATACGAAAACTTTTTAAATTTGAAAATGCACATATTGTAAGAGGTTGTTCAACTGTAAAGTGCCGTAGCTCTCTTCACGGACACTCCTATAAGGTAGAACTGCTTTTTGAGTCGAACTTTTTGGATAATGGGCAGATGGTTTATGACTTTGGATTGATGAAGCAGAATATGAAAGATCTCGTTGAGAGTTTTGATCATGCCATTGCGCTTTGGAATGGGGACAGACAGGAGTATATTGCAGATATGAAAAAACACTCTGAGCGTTGGGTGGAGTTGCCAGTCTCTCCCTCTGCTGAGCAGTTTAGTCGTGTTATCTTTGTAATGATTGACAAGTTGCTGGTTTTGACATCTAAAGTCAATGGTGAACGTGAGGTAAAACTGCACTCGGTGATTGTGCATGAGACAGAAACTGGCTATGCACAGTGCTTTGCTGAAGATGCTTATTCTAAAGAGATGGGTGATATTGATCTGCATGCGATCGTTTTTTCTGCACAGATCCATGCAGATTTCAAAGATCCGCAACTCTGGCAAAAGGTACTAAGAGAGGAGTCTTTTGTTAATCCTCGCTCCGTTTAGGGTGATACAAAACTTTTAAAACTCTCACTGCAAAGATCAAACTTTGTACTGATTAGCTTTAGAGGTGCATCGGCAGCTATGTGATCACAGCTCTCACTGATGACTATAAAGCTGTTTGCTTCTGCAAGTGGTGAGATCATTCCCGGTGAGAACTGCTCACATACTGTAAAATACTCTCCGTCAAAATATCCTGGTGTTACTGCACGTCTGCCTGCACGTAATTTGTACTCATTTTTCATTTTAGCAGTAAGTGGTTGTATAAACTTTTTGCGTGCTCCACTCATTGCATAGATGATTGCACGTCCAAAAAGTTCAAAGTTAAGGGCTGCTGCAAGTGGATTTCCCGGAAGATTTAAGATGAGTTTGTCGCCAATTTTGCCAAATGTAGTCGGTTTACCCGGTTTAATAGCTACTTTGTCAAAGAGGATCTCATAGCCAAAAGCACCAAAAGCCTCTTTTGTATAGTCTGCATCACCGACACTCACTCCGCCACTTGTGATGATGATGTCACAATCAAGCGCACTTTTTATGTGGGCGTGGATATCTTCAAGTCTATCTACTGCAGTACCGATAAACTCAACTTCACAGCCAAGCTCTTTTGCACGGGCTAGGAGAGTTGGGGTGTTTGTGTTGTAGAGTTGGTACTCTTTTACCTGTTCAAAGTGCATCTTAAGCTCATTGCCTGATGCAAAGATGGCAACACGGGGTTTTTTATAGACTTTGATATGGCTGATGCCCTGAGAAGCCAGCAGGGTGATCTGATGGGCATCGATTTTGTCCCCTTTTTGCAGGAGTGGCTGATCTTTTTTGATATCTTCGCCTGCAAAGCGGATATGTTTTGAGATGGTGAGGTTTTGTGGCAGTAAAACACCCTCTTCACACTCTGTTGTATCTTCTATGGGAACGATACACTGTGTTCCAAGAGGAATACGTGCTCCCGTCATTATCTTGTAAGCCTGCCCATGTCCGAGTTCTCCGTTAAAATCATCACCTGCAAAGATAGTGCAGCCGACTTTGACACATTTGCCACTCTCTTCGATTTTTACCGCATAGCCATCCATAGCAGAGTTGTCATAAGGAGGAAGATTGTGTGATGCTATAATATCTTCAGCCAAGATATACCCGAGAGCCTCCTCTATTGGGATGATTTTGAGTGCTTTTGCTTTTGTATTTGTGTAGATAAGTTCAAGTGCTTTTTCAATGGAAACGGCCATAATTGTGCTACCCCTTTTTTTAATTGAGATATTATAATATAATTTCGCTATGAATGAAATGTATAGCATGGGTTTAGACCTACACTCTTGGAGTGCGGTAGCAGTTTTAGTGATGATTTTTTTAAATCTTTTTATTTTGATCTCTTCAAAAGATCTCAGCAAGTACAAAAGAGCCAACTCTTTGTACTGGATGCCATTGGAGATTACAGTGCTTGGATCACTGCTCTTTACGGGTGTTGTGATGATGGCGGCAAAGCATCTGAGTTTTACTATAGAAAATATTGCCATGATTATTTTGGGTATTGTTTTAATTGTACTTGAGGCAAAACGTCTCAAAGCTCTTAAATATCTCAGTACAAAAAAAGATCATGCCTTTGCAGCCTACAAGCCTTTTGCACGAACGATTTTGCAGGTTGAGTTTATACTGGTTTTTTTGATGAGTCTATGGATGTGGTTGGTATAAGATGATCTATCTTTTTCATACAGATGCCGGTAAGGAGCAGCTTCGCATTAAAGGAGAAGATTTTAAGTATCTTATAAAGGTGCGTCGTCACAGTGTAGGCGATGTTATCGCTTTTCGTAACAAAGAGGAGATAGAAAAACTCTACTATTATGAACTTAGCGAACTTGCTCCACGGGAAGCCCTTTTTAGCCTTCAATCATCTGAAATCTCAGAGCTAGCAGCAAAGCAAAAACTCCATATCGGCTGGTGTGTGATCGATAACAAATCGATAGAGAAGGTACTTGCCTCTTTAAATGAAATAGGAGTAGCCAAGATCACTTTTATCTACTGTGATCGCAGTCAAAAGAACTTCAAGCCTGACTTTAAACGTTTTGAGCGTATCATAGAAGCATCCAATCAGCAGTGCGGGCGTACAGAGATAATGGAGTTTTGCATACATAAAAGCATAGAAGCCTTTGTAAGAGAGTATCCTGAGGTAAAAGTTTTTGATTTTTGTGACAAAACACTGGAGTGTGAGAGTGACTTTGAGACGGTGCTTATTGGTTGTGAGGGTGGTTTTTCTCCAAAAGAGAAGGCATTTTTGCAAAATCAGGAAGTTTTTCGTCTTGCAACACCGATGGTGTTGCGATCTGAGAGTACGGCAGTTGCTGTGGCATCGAAGATTTTACTTTAAAAATTTTGCTTCGTTAAGAGAGTCAAAGATGGCTTTTGCCATTTTTGCATACCCTTTTGCATTTGGATGGATAGGATCAGATTTTAGTTGAGGATCTGCTTCTATACGTTTTAAAATCTCTCCATTGTAGGCAGTATGGTATTTTGTAGCAAGATTTTTATAAAGCGGTAGTGTCTGTAAATCTTGAAAGTTAAAATTAACAACACCGATAAGCAGTACTTTTATGCCTCTTTTTTGTGCTGTCTCTATCATTTTCTGTATATTTTTTGCAAGGATTGATTTTGATTTGTTGTGTAAAATATCATTTGCTCCATGGCATAAGAGTATAATGTCGATGTCTGTAGATTGTTCTAAAAGTTTTTTTAACCTTTGTGCCCCGTGGCTGGAATCTTCTCCCGGAAGACCTGCATTTATAACTTTATGTTTTGCGATTTTTTGCAGTTGTGCCGGATAGCTCTCTTGTAGTGTTGCTCCGTTACCAAATGTAATACTGTCACCAAATGCCAAAATGTTTATCTCTTTTGCATGAAGTGTTGCAAAGAGAAAAAAGAGAGTGATAAGCGCATAAAAATGTTTTTTCATAACTTTTACCTTTCTTGTTTTTGTTGTAAAAGAGATTGTATGACAAACAACTTTAAGAAAAACTTGGGTATAATTCGCTCCATAAAATTCCGCACCCATACGGAATTAAAAAATATATCGATATTCGCACGTAAACGAGTATCAAAAGGTAAAAGTATGAAAAAAGGTATCCACCCAGAATTAGTAGATTGTACAGTTACATGTGCATGTGGTAACAGTTTTGTTACAAAAAGCCAAAAGCCAGAGATGAGAATCGATATCTGTAATGAGTGTCACCCATTCTTTACAGGTGAAGAGCGTATGGTTGATACTGCCGGTCGTATCGAGAAATTTAAAGCTCGTTACGGTAAAAAATAGTCAAGAATCTTTCTTGCTAAGTCTAGTTCCAACTCCTATTGGAAACATAGGCGACATCTCACTCAGAGCCATTGAGCTTTTGAGTGAGGCTGATATACTTCTTTGTGAAGATACCCGCTTTACAAAAAAACTCCTCCATATTTTAAAAGAGCGTTACGATACAACTTTTAAAGAAGATCAAGAGTTTATCTCTTTGCACTCTCACAACGAACAAGCTTTTGTTGAAAAACTAGATCCATCTTTTTTTGAACAAAATGTTGTTTATGTAAGTGATGCGGGTATGCCTGGGATCAGTGATCCGGGACAGACTTTGGTTCGTTACTGTATTGACAATGACGTGGCTTATGATGTCCTTCCGGGCGCCAATGCCGTACTTACTGCTTTTGTTGCAAGTGGATTTTGTGAGACACAGATGCTCTTTTTTGGTTTTTTGGATCATAAAGGAAGCTCTCGAGAGCAGCA